>Ga0302320_10002139_pt1 | contig 47075 bp, 39 predicted proteins | sample Bog_T0_3_FD_202130 | JGI IMG/M metagenome (GOLD analysis project Ga0302320, IMG submission 202130) | Peat permafrost microbial communities from Stordalen Mire near Abisko, Sweden - Bog_T0_3 | ecosystem: Environmental > Terrestrial > Soil > Wetlands > Peat | place: Sweden: Abisko, Stordalen Mire... | reverse complement strand
CATACTGGAACTGCATGCCCGTCAGGGACTTGCCGGAAGGCGCGCCTGGAATCCAATCGACGGAATCCGGTTTCAGCGAAGGCAAAATGCCGTGGGGACGGGTCAGGCTGTCCTTTCCGTCGTTTTCGTCCTTTCCGTCGTTTTCCGTTTTCCCGTTTTCCGAAGCATCCGCTCCTTCACAGTCGCGGCTCAGTAACAACAGTCACGGCTCAGAAACAGGGGTCGCGGCTCAGAAACATTACGAAGCTGCGTGCGCAAGCGAGCGATTTGATGCACCAACTCCTGCAACTTGCTACAGCAGGCGCAGGAGATCGGTCTGGATCTCGCCGGTGACCTCGGCCGCGGATTGGGCGCGATAAACGTCGACCTCGCTACGGATGCCGAAGTCGGGCAGGTAGACGCCGGGCTCGACCGAGAAACAGGTCCCGGGAATGACGCGGCGCTCGTCGTGGGTTTCGTAGTTATCCATATTGGCGCCGTTGCCGTGCACGTCTTCGCCGATGGAGTGGCCGGTGCGGTGGAAGAAGTACTCGTCGAAGCCGCGCTGGCGCAGGTAATCGCGGCAGGCGTCGTCGACCTGGAAGCCGGCCAGACTGAAGCCTTTTCCGGCGGCGTCCTGGACGCAATGGACGGCGGCGTCGCGGGCGCCGGCTACGGCGGCAAAGACGTTGAGCAGTTCCTCGGGCGGGGTGGCGCCGCAGTAGGCGGTCCAGGTGATGTCGTAGAACACGGCGGCGGGCTGGTCGAGCTTGGCCCACAGGTCGATGAGCAGCAGATCGCCGGGCTTGATTTCCGAATGGCGGTCGCGCTGGGGCTCATAGTGCGGGTTGGAGGCGTTGGCATTGACGGCCACGATGGGGCCGTGGTCGGTGATGAGGCCGGCGCTCGCGAAGGACTCGCGGATGAACTGCTGCACGTCGAACTCGGTGATGCGGGCGCCGGCGCGCAGGGCCTCGGCGACGCGGGCGAAGGCGGCGCGGCGGATCTCGTCCACGAGGATGCCGGCGTGCTTATGCGAGTCGTACTGCTGGGGCGTCCAGACGGCTTCGAAGAGCTGAATCAGGTTGGCCGAGGTGACCACTTCGACGCCGGCGGCGCGCACCAGTTCGACGGTGCCGGCGTCGACCATGGAAACATAGGGCACGCCGCAGCGCGGGGAGTATTGCATGGCGACGCGGCGGCAGCCTTCGAGCAGGCGCGGCAGCCGCTCCTCGGTGTCGCGCCAGCCGGAGTACAGCGTGGTCTGGCCGGGGAGCGGGTCGAGGACGTTGGGCTCGATGCGGTGGACCAGCTTGCGCGGGGTGCCGCTGGCGGGCACCAGGTAGTACCAGCGGCGGGTAACCGATTGCGCGGGCTCGAAACGGAGGACGCGGTATGCCAGCGGATCGCGGCGGTGGTGATCGAAAAACAGCCAGCCGCCCAGACCTTCGGCTCGCAGGGCGGCCTGAATCTCCTCGATAAGGGCCATGGGATTACTGTACACCGCCTGACGGGAGCGGAGCGGAGGGTCGCGCATCGAGTTGGGGAATAAGGACAAGGCGCGGGCCGTCGGGGCGCTTAAAGGCCGGCTCCCTTACGGCCGATCATCAAAGAAGCAATCGCCCGCAGTGGCTGGACGTGGAATCGAAGCGGGCCGGGCGCGGGCGGGCGCAGGGCGAGAGAATGCGTTGCGCTTTCCGATATAGCGTGGCCGGGGCACGGTGCGGGCGGAATAGAATGAGTCAGAGGCCTGAATATGGACAACACAAAGAGCATTCATCTGTTGAACGAAGGGGTCGGCGGCGAGCTGCGGGCGATCCACCAATACATGTATTTCCACTTCCACCTGGACGATCAGGGCTTCAAGCCGCTGGCGCAGCTTTTCAAGCAGATCGCGATTCAAGAGATGGGGCATCTGGAACTGCTGGCCGAGCGGATCCTGTTCCTGAAGGGCGATGTGGTGATGGTTGAGTCGGCCGCGGTGGAAACCATCACCGAGCCGGAAGCGATGCTGGTGAGAGTGATGGAGTTGGAGGAAGAGTGCGCCCGCGACTATAATCGATCGGCCATCGAAAGCGCGGCCAATGCCGACGCCGCGTCCAAGCAACTCTTCGAGCGGCTGGTCAGCGCCGAAGAAGGTCACTACGACCGTTTCAAGAAGCAGCATGACAATATCCAGCGGTTTGGGCTGAGCTATCTGGCGCTGCAGTCGTTCGACAACGGGATTCCCGAGGGCGCGGCGGCGGCCGAATAGGGCAGGCGGCGCGAGAGGCACCCATTTCCGGCCTTTTGGATTGAAACCAGGCGCGGACCGGCGCCGCAGAATGTGCTGCCTGGCGAGCCAGCCGGCGCAGAGGTCCAAGTCAATGGCTCCTAATCCAAAGGGGGCGGCCTATCCCTTTCCTCTTGGCGGAGCGAACGCATAAGACTTGCACGTAAGATGCAGGTCTTGCCGATTCGCGATCTGAAAACACCGATTATGGCCGTCTGTCCCCGCTCTAAGCCTCGAAGCTGGAGGTGTTTAGGGGGTGTGATCTGTCGTATCCGAGTGGTAATTGAAATGCAGGGTTAAGCTTCCTTCTGCGATTTGATGAATGCGTTCATAAAGAGCCCGACGCTCGACAAGATAATCGACTAAATGTATACCAGGTAAGGTGTACAATCATTAACAAACTGTAGTCCGAATCGAAAATCACGGCTAGGGGAGGCTCTTTGCATGTCTACCAAAGCACCCGCATGGCTGGAACAGAAGCCCATCGTCGGCGTTCTGCACGTGCCCGCACTGCCAGGCACGCCCCGCAACAAGTTAAGATTTGCTGAGATTCGAGAGTGGGTGACTCGAGACGCCGAAGCCTATTGGGCGGGCGGCGTGAGTTCACTCGGCTTGGATGTCATGCTGCTCGAGAATTCCGGCGACGCTCCTTACTATCCGGAACGCGTTCCCGCGGAAACCGTTGCTTTTTTGACCGCGCTGGCCTGCCATGTGCGCTCCAAGTTTGATCTGCCGCTGGGGATCAACGTCCTGCGCAGCGATGGGGAGAGCGCACTGGCGATTGCCGCGGCGTCGGGCGCGGAGTTCATTCGTGTGGCCACATACTCCGGTGCGCGCGCGGCGGACCAGTCCAGTCTGCTGGGCAATGCGCATCGGATTCAGAGGCTCAAGCATGCGCTGGGTTGCGACGTCATGATATTTGCCGATGTCCTGATCAGGCGCTCGGCCACGCCCATGGGGTCGCGAGCGATCGAAGACGTGGTGGAGGATACGGTCCAACGCGCCCTGGCCGATGCGGTCATCATCACCGGACCGGAGACCGAAGCGCCGCCGGATATGCTGCCTCTGCAGACGGCTCGCATGGCCGCCAAAGGCGCGCTCGTCTTCGCCGGCAGCGGCGCGCGGGAGGTAACGATTCCATCCATCCTGGAAATCGTCGATGGCGCAATCGTGGGCAGCGCTTTCAAAGTGGACGGCGTGGTGACGAACCCGGTCGATGGGGAGCGCGTCAAACGCTTCATGGACGCCGCGCGCGCGCGGCGCTAGCGTAGTGTCTCAGTCAAGAATTGACAACGCCGGCTGAGCGTCGACACGAGTGTCGACGCGGCAGGCACGAGTGCCTGCGCCACGGCGAAGGGCCGGTGATTGTCAGAGGATCTGCGAGACATGACACTAGCGTCAACTTACCGCAGTATCCGCAACCGCGGGAGAGCGGCGTTCGAGCCCTCCAACCAGCGCAAGTGAACAAACGGAGAAGCACCCCCCAAAACAAGGGGCGCTCGTAGCCTGTTTGGGGGAGTAAAACCAGGTGGCCAGGCGCGCATAGTATCAGATGGGTAAGAGTCGAACCCTCCCTCAGGGTAGGCTTTGCCCAGAGAAGAGAGTTTCCATGAAGAAATTGATCGCCGCTCTCGCATTCGCCGCTTTCGCGACCGTAGCCTTCGCACAGACCCCGGCCTCGACCACGACGCAGACCACCACAACGACACAGAAGAAGAAGGTTGTAGCAGCGGTTCCCGCGCCGACAGAGCAGGAAATCGCAGACGCCAGGGCCAAGGGCCTGGTGTGGGTCAACACGAGCACGAAGGCTTACCACAAGGAAGGCAAGTACTACGGCAAGACCAAGCGTGGCAAGTTCATGACCGAGGACGAAGCCAAGGCGGCCGGCTACACGGCGGCGCCGGGGCTGGCAGCGAAGAGGGCCGCTAAGGCCGACGCAGCGAAATAAGTTCCAGCTACTCTAAGCAACGCAAGCGGGCCGGCTAGGAAGCGGCCCGCTTTTGTTTTTGCCAGCGGCCGGCGCTCGCGAGTCCGCATTGAGATTCATTACGGAAGCGCAGGCGCCGTGCGGAAGCTTTTCGGCGGCGGGTGGGATTAACGGTCGCCGGAAGAGTAGCCCACCGAGACCATGGCCGAGGGCGCCAGGTTGCTGTTGAACTGGTTGCTGAAACCGGGGATGTAGTGCAGGTCGATCTGCGGCTTCACAAAGATGTGGTTAGTCACAAACAGCATGACGCCGGCTCCGACGTGCACGTCGAAGTGGGTCGCGGTGCCGACGGCGGAAGAACTGGTGGAGCAAACCGCGGTGCCGACGCAGCCGGTCTGGGTGTAGGAGAAGCCCGTTCTGGCGCCGCCGATGCCGCCTTCCAGACGGATCACGGCGCGCTTGCTCGAAAACGGCTGGTAGATGCCGTTGAAGTCGTAGAAGGTCTGGCGGAACTGCAAGGGACCGTAGTCTTTCTTGGCGGGCGAGAAGTCGATCTCCACGCCGGCGCCAAACTGCTTCTTGAACATGACGTCGCCGCCGATGCCCATCAAAACGCTGTTCAAAGCTGGGGTGGTTTGACAATACGTGTCGCCAGTGCCGGGGGCGCAAGGCCCGAATGCATTATCCGGGGAATTGGCGTTATCGATGCCCTGGTTGTTCGATTTGTCGAACGCGTACCCGACGCCGACGTGGGCGTCGACCGAAAACTGCGCGCTGGCCACGGAGGCACAGAAAAGCAGCGCAAGAAGTGGGGAAAAGCGGAATACAGATTTCATGTCAGGGAACTCCTGTCGTGTTTCAATAGTTGGTCGTACGGGCAGCGCCCAGTGCCGCCACGCCCGGTGCCAGAGACGGAGGGAAACCGCACGCCGTAAAACCGCGGCGCTGATGCGACATCCCATCTCGTTGCAACATTTAGGACGCTTCACGCGAGCCGGAGGTTTCACCTGTAGAAGGCGGCGTGCGGGAACGGCCGACGAAAAAGGCGGCCAGCGCGGGCCGCAAAAGGCGCGCCAGCTGACGCGCGCAAGGCGCCGGAACGGGTTCGCCGGTCTCATGCTAAGCTGGTGATTTCCCATGCAGTTAGAGTCGAATCAGTTGGCCAAGGTGTACGAACCGCAGCGCTTCGAGCAGCACTGGGCGGAGTGGTGGATCGAGCGCGGATTCTTTGAAGCGCCGGCGCGGCGGACGGCGGCCGGACGCACCGTTTTTTCGCTGGTGATTCCACCGCCCAACGTGACCGGGATGCTGCACATCGGCCATATGCTGGAGCACACCGAGATCGACGTGACCACACGCTGGCACCGAATGAAGGGCGACCAGACGCTGTGGCTGCCGGGGACCGACCACGCGGGCATTGCGACGCAGATGGTGGTGGAGCGCAGCCTGAAGGAGACGGAGAACGTCACGCGGCAGGAGTTGGGGCGCGAGGAGTTCGAGCGGCGCGTGTGGCAGTGGAAGGAGCAGTACGGCGGGACGATTCTCAAGCAGATGCAGCGCATCGGCGACTCGTGCGACTGGTCGCGCAACCGCTTCACGATGGACGCGGGGCTGTCGCGCGCGGTGCGCGAAACGTTCGTGCGGCTGTATGAGAAGGGACTGATCTACCGCGGCGCGTACATGGTGAACTGGTGCCCGCGGTGCCACACGGCGCTGTCGGACCTGGAGGTCGTGCACGTCGAGACGCAGGGCAAGCTGTGGCACATCCGCTACCCGGTGCAGGGCCTGGAAGGGCGCTACGTGACGGTGGCGACGACGCGGCCGGAGACGATGCTGGGCGACACAGCGGTGGCGGTGCATCCGGACGACGAACGGTATCGCGACCTGCACGGGCGCACGGTGCTGCTGCCGCTGATGAACCGGGAGATTCCGGTGATTTGCGACACGCTGGCCGATCCCGAGTTTGGCACGGGCGTGGTGAAAGTGACGCCGGCGCACGACCCCAACGATTTCGAAGCGGGCCAGCGGCACAACCTGCCGCAGATTGTGGTGATCGACCGGAACGGCTGCATGACGGAGGCGGCGGGCGCGTTCGCGGGACTCGACCGCTACGAAGCGCGCAAGGCCGTGCTGACGCATCTGGAGGCCGAAGGCGCACTGGTGAAGACGGAAGACTACGCATTGAGCGTGGGCCAGTGCCAGCGCTGCCGGACGGTGGTGGAGCCGCTGGTGTCGACGCAGTGGTTCTGCTCGATGAAGCCGTTGGCTGAGCCGGCGATCAAAGCGGTGGAAGAGGGCCGCATCGTCTTCGTGCCGGAGAACTGGTCGAAGACGTATTTCGAGTGGATGTACAACATCCGCGACTGGTGCATCTCGCGGCAACTGTGGTGGGGCCACCGCATACCGGCGTGGCATTGCGCGCAGTGCGGCGGGGTGACGGTGGCGCGCGAGGAGCCACAGGCGTGCGCGCAGTGCGGGTCGAAGAGAATCGAGCAGGATCCGGACGTGCTGGATACTTGGTTCAGCTCGGGGCTATGGCCGTTCTCGACGCTGGGCTGGCCGGACGAGACCGACGAGCTGAAGACGTATTATCCGACCACGGTGCTGATCACGGGCTTCGACATCCTGTTCTTCTGGGTGGCGCGGATGATCATGCTGGGGCTGGAGTGCATGGGCGACGTGCCGTTCCGCACGGTGTACATCCACGGACTGGTGCGCGACGCCGAGCGGCAGAAGATGTCGAAGACGAAGGGCAACGTGGTGGATCCGCTGGTGGTGACGGAGCAATACGGCACCGACGCGGTGCGATTCGCGCTGCTCAGGGGCGCGGCGCCGGGCACCGACATCGTGTTCAGCGAGGAACGGCTGACCAGCTCGCGGGCGTTTGCCAACAAGATCTGGAACGCGGCGCGGTTCATCTTTCTGCAGATGGAAAAGTTGGGCGTGGAACAGCTGGAGATGGCGAGCGTGGAAGCGCCGGCGCCGGTGGCGATCGAGGCGGGCGGCGAAGTGGCGCTGGAGGACGGCTGGATCTACGACCGGCTGAGCGACGTGGCGGCGAAGATGGAGCGGGCCCAGGAAACGTTCCGGTACCACGAGGCGGCGGAACTGCTGTATGGGTTTTTCTGGGACGAATTCTGCGACTGGTACGTGGAGCTGAAGAAGCTGCGCCTGCAGCAGGGCGAGCACGCGCAGGAGCACCTGAGCAACCTGCTGCGCGTGTTTGAATGCGCGCTCAGAATGCTGCATCCGGTGCTGCCGTTTGTGAGCGAAGAGCTGTGGCAGCGGCTGGTGAAGCAGGGCGCGGGGCGGCCGGAATCGTTGAGCATAGCGGCGTATCCGCAGGCAAATCCGGCGGCGGCAAATCCAGCGGCGGTGCGGCGAATGGGGCTGTTCCAAGAGTTGGTGACGGCGGCGCGGGGGCTGCGGGCGGACCAGAAGCTGGATCCGAAACAGCGGCTGGATGGCATTGTATATCCGCACGACGAGCCGACGAAGGAACTGGTATTTTCAGAACGGGCGGCGCTGGAGGCGCTGACCAACACGACGTTCTCGATCGGCGAGGCGGCGGGAGCGCGGGCCGAGGGAGCGTCGCGCTCGACGCCGGAATTCGACGTGGTGCTGAAGCTCTCCGGCGCGCAGGCCGATGCGATGCGGCAGCGGCTGGAGAAGGAGATCGAGCAGTTGACGAAAGTGGTGGAGAACACGCGGCGTCAACTGGCGAACGAAAAGTTCACGGCCAGGGCGCCGGCGCACGTGATAGAAGAAATGAAGACCAAGCTGGCCGACTACGAGACGCAGATCGAGCGCAGCCGGGCGGCGCTGGGCGAGGCGGGCTGAAATCCCGTTGTGGCCGCTGGGAGGAAGTTGGATCGGCCGGGCACGACAGAGGCCGGCCGAAAGTAGCGGCGGGCTGGACTGCCGGTCCCACAAGAGGCCGGGCGAGGCGACGACGCCAGTTGGAAAGAGAGCCGTTGGTCATGTTCGACATCACGCATCCAGAAGTCCGCGAAGCAGTACGGCGGGCGCTCGAAGAAGATATCGGCACGGGCGACCTGACGACGAATCTGCTCGTGCCGGCGGAGCGCCAGGCGACGGGCACGTTCTACGCGCAGGAGCCGATGATGGTGGCCGGCGTGGAACTGCTGGAGCTGATCTACGAGCTGCAAGGCGGCCGCGTGACCGTGCAGGTGCGCAAGCCGAGCGGCCAGCGGGTGTGGACCGGCGAGCACCTGGCGCGCGCGCACGGCGCGGCGCGGACGCTGCTGACGTGCGAACGGACGGCGCTGAATTTCATGCAGCGGCTGTCGGCCGTGGCGACGCTCGGAAACCGGTTCGTGCGCGCCTTGGAAGGCACGAGGTGCCAGGTGCTGGACACGCGTAAAACGACGCCGGGATTGCGGCGCCTGGAGAAGATGGCGGCGGCGGCGGGCGGCGTGAAGAACCACCGCATGGGCCTCTACGACGCGATTCTGATCAAGAACAATCACATCGTGGCGGCGGGCGGCGTGCGGGCGGCACTCGAGGCCGTGAAAGCGCAGACGGCGCAGGTGGAGATCGAGGTGCGGACGGTCGAGGAGCTGGACGATGCGCTGGATTGCGGGGCGACGCACCTGCTGCTGGACAACGTGACGCCGGAGCAGGCGCACGAGTGGATCGCGAAGGTGAAGGGGCGGGCGACGGTGGAAGTTTCGGGCGGAATCACGCTGGAGACCGTGCGGGCGTACGCCGAAGCGGGCGCGGATTACGTGAGCGCGGGAGCGATCATGCATTCGGCGCGGGCCATGGACATCAATTTCCGGCTGTCGATGGAATGAGGCGGCGGCGGCGCTAGTCCTTCTTCTTTTTGGATCCGAACAGCAGACCGAGAGACGTGGCGACCAGGCCTTGCAACGGGCCGAGCCACATGTTGGCGGTGTGCATCAATTCCACTGCGCCTTTTCCGGTGACGCCTTCGGGCCGCGTGGGCGCGATGAGGATGGTCAGCAGGACCAGGACCAGGTAGAACAGCGAAATCCAGAAGGAAAGCATGTAAAAAACCGTGCGCACGACGGTGCGCGAGCGGTGCGGGTCGAGCGCGTTATAAGCCATGCCGGCCAGGATGGTGCCCATGGTGGGCAACAGATTGGGCATCAGCCAGGTCCAGGCCTCCTGGGAGTGGTCGGCGTAACGGCCGTTGAGCGTTTGCAGCACCATCAGCAGGAAAATCAGGCAGGCGCCGATGAACCACAGCAGTGTCAGTCGCGTGCGGACCCAATCGAGCGGCCGCAGTTCGCCGGCGGGCAGATCGTCCGTCGTGCCGGCTGGTTTCCTCCGCAGGCTGATGGCCATCAAGCAGGCTCCTCCTCTCCGTATCGGGACGCCGCTCAGCGGCCGCTCAAGCGGGTCCAGAGGCCCGATTTCACCAGGTGCGTCATGGCGTCGAGGCGGCCGGGCTGGGCAAACTGGGTGGCGTCGGAGTCCGCGCCCGGTTTGCGCGTGAATTCGTAAATCAGAACAGTGCAGTTGACGGCAGGCGCGAAGGGCAGCGCCCCAATTTGCGGCGGCAGGACATTCGCGCCCGCGCTCACAAAGGCAATCGCCTGGGCTTCGGTCGGCCGCTGGCCGGAGGCGCGAAAGGGTGCATCGGTCAGGATGAAGACGAGGACGCGGTAATAGCCTGGGACGCCCTTGAGCAGCGCCTGGAAATAGTCCTTGAAGCGCCACATGGAGACCGGCTGAGGATCGAGGGCAAAGCGCGCGGGCGGTAGCTTGGGCGTGCCGTCGGCGTCGATCTGCTCGATGCGCGTGGCGAGCGCGAAGCCGTCGGGCACAGCGTAGTAGCTGCGTTCGGAGTAGCCCACCGAGCCGAGCGCGGAGACGAGCACGCGGTCGATGTCGGCGAAGTGGAGATCCGCCGAGGGGTCGCCGAAGACGCTTCGGGGCAGCACGTATTGCTCGGAAGGCTGCGGCGGCGGCCACTCGAACGTCGGCAGCGAGTCGGCATTCTCGGAGGCGGTGACGGTAGGAGCGGGTGGTGGCGGCGGCGGCGCTGCCGTCGCAGTCGTCTGGGTGGCTCCGGTTGCACGCTGCGCCGTCTGACGCCGGATGTATGCGTCGGCGGCTTGGGAAATACTACGGGCGGATTGGTTGTAGCGCATAGACTGCTGCGACTGCGCCAGCCACTGTGCCTGCAACTGCGCCAGCCGCGCCGCCTTCAAGGATTCCTCGTCGGACTGCTGCTCGGTCCCACTGGGAACCTGCCTGACTTCCATGCGACGCTTCTCATATGCCATGGGAGCCACCGGTTCGAGGCGTTTTGTGATGACCGCGCGAGCGGGTGGAGGAGCAGGAGTGGTGCGGTCGAGTTTGGGCGCAGTGCGCGCGCCTGCGTGTGTCGTCTCCGTAGCGGACGAAGTGCGCTGTTCGTTGAATTTTGGAAAATCATCGTGGCCCGCACGAGGAGTGTCGGCCAAACCCAAAGGCGGAGTCTCGGACTCGGATGCGGGCGGATTGGCCGCGGAACTCTGAGCGGGTGCGGGCGTGGATGAACTGCTGCTGTCCTGCTGCGCGCTGGGGGCGGGCGCTGTCTGGGCTTCGGGCGCTTGCGCGGCAGTAGGGGGCGCAGCGCTCTTCTGGCAGCTCGAGAGCAGCACGGCGGCGGTTACGGCCACGGCCCAAAAGCCAGGCACGACGAACCCGCCGCGGACACGCGACGTTGTCCGCATGGCTTTGAAAAGCCTCCTCTGGTTGTCTAATCCGATCCCAGTTTCAGCAGCCCCTGACGACAGGCCGGGCAGGAATGAAGTTTAACCTAGGAACGGCCCGTATACAATAGAAAACCGTCCAGATACGGGCGGCGCGGGATAGCGCCTGCGAGCATCCTCACGAGAACGCGAAGCGGCGGTGCGCGGCTTGATACGCTCTAGGCATGGCTCTGGACGTCGAACAGGTGCGGACGCGGCTGCCCGGGCGGCGCATCGAGTGGCACGCGGAGATCGACACGACGATGCGCGCGGCGGAGCAACTGGCGGATGCGGGCGCGGAGGCGGGCACGGTGGTGGGGGCGGAGATGCAGCGGACGGGCCAGGGACGCCTGGGGCGCGAGTGGCATTCCCCGGCGGGCGAGGGGCTGTATTTCACCGAGATTCTGCGATTGGAATTGCCGCCGCAGCGAGTGCCGGTGGTGACGCTGGCGCTGGGCGTGGCGGTGGCGGACGTGCTGCAACTGAGGACCGGCCTGGAGTGCGACCTGCGCTGGCCGAACGACGTGCTGGTGCACGGGCGCAAGGTGTGCGGGATCCTCACCCAACTGCACAACGGAGCGATCCTGGCGGGGGTGGGACTGAACGTGAACCAGACGGAGTTCCCGGCGGCGCTGGCCGGGATTGCCACGTCGCTGCGCCTGGAGAGCGGCGAGACGTATGCGCGCGAGGCGCTGCTGGCGGGGCTGGTGCGGTCGATCGACAGCAATGCGAGAATCCTGGCCACGGGCGGCGCGGTACCGATTTTGACGCTGTTTGCGACGATGTCGAGCTACGTGGAGGGCAAACGGGTGGAGGTGGATCTGCCGGAGGGCGTGGCGCGCGGAACGACGGGCGGGCTCACGGCGGACGGGTTTCTGCGGCTGCGGCTGGCAGGCGGTGGCGAGCGGGTGATCACCGCGGGCGGCGTGCGGCCGGCGCAGGATTGAGGAGAAAGGAGCGGGACCCAGATGCTGCTGGCACTGGACGCGGGCAACACGAATGTGACGATCGGCGTGTTTGACGGCGGGCGGATCGTGACGCGCTGGCGTTTGAGGACCGACCGGGACCAGACGGCCGACGAGTGGGGCATCCTGCTGCGCAACCTGTTCTCGCTGGAAGGGCTCAACCTGGCGCAGGTGGACGGCTTCATCGTCTCGAGCGTGGTGCCGATTATCGACGAACCGCTGAAACAAATGGCGCGGCGGTACTTCAAGACCGAAGCGCTGTTTGTCGACGCGGCGACCGACACCGGGCTGGCGAATTTGTACGACAATCCGCGCGAGGTGGGGGCCGACCGGCTGGTGAACGCCAGCGCGGCGTTTTTCAAATACGGCGGGCCGTGCGTGGTGGTGGACCTGGGCACGTCGATCAATTTCGACGTGGTGTCGGAGCACGGCGAATTTTTGGGCGGCATGATCGCGCCGGGCATCGGCATGGCGATCAGCGGGCTGTTCTCGAAGGCCGCCAAGCTGCCGATGGTGGAGTTCCGGGAGCCGGAGAAGGTGATCGGGACGAACACGGTGGGGAGCATCCAGTCGGGGCTGTTTTACGGATTCGTAGGGCTGATCGACGGGCTGCTCGAGCGCGCGCTGGCAGTGTTGGGACCGCAGACGATGATCGTCGCCACGGGCGGGCAGGCGGCGCTAATCGTGCCCAGTTCGCGTTTCATCCGGCAATTGGACGAGGACCTCACGCTGGAAGGATTGCAGCGCATCTGGGAGCGCAACCGGCACTGAGGCGCGATGAGATGAGCGACGATGCGCGCGAGTGGCGGTTGAATTACTTCAACTATTTCACCGAGGTGGAAGAGCATTTCCAGAAGGCGCGGGGCAGCGGATTGTTTCTGCTGTCGCCGCTGGACTGGGCGCTGGTGGAAGCGTGGAAAAACGGCGGCGTGCCGCTGGAGGCGGTGCTGCGGGGCATCGAAGCGGCGTTCGACAAATGGCGGCAAAGAAAGAACCGGACGAATCTCGTGAATTCGCTGGCGTATTGCGCCCAGGCGGTGATGCGGGAAGCGGAGGCGATGGCCAAAAACGTGCCGTCGCAGGGCGCCGCGGGTGCGGCGGAGGATGCATTCCCGATCGAAACGGTGCGGGCGCACCTGGAACGGGCGCGTTCGACGCTGGCGGCGCTGGCGGGTTATGAGGAGATTGCGCTGGCGGTGGAGCGGACGCTGGGCGCGCTGGAGGAGCAACTGAAAGATCCGCAGGAACTCGATCAACGGCTGACGGCGATCGAAGAAAAGATGGCGGCGGTGGCGCGGACGCGGCTGACGGACGAGGAACTGTTTGAGATGCGGCGCGAACTGGAATTGCAACTACGGCCATACCGCAGCAAGATGACGGGCGATCAACTGGCGCGGCTGGAGAGGAGTTTTCTCGACAGGAAAGTATATGAAAAAGCAGGGCTACCACGGCTGAGCTTGTTCTTCATGGTTTGAGAGCACGGAAGCGGCGCGTTGGCAGGATAGAGTACCAGCCCGAGTAGTACTAACGCCTGTTTGCAATGCTGGACTGCTGTGATAGTATCCCTTGCAGAGCGTACATCTGGTACGAGCTAGCCAGCATTCCTCCGATTCAAGCTGGCAATGATCCGGCGTGGATCTTCCTCCGAGTCCACGCCGGCTTTTTATTTTCAGACCCTATGCTGGTGCGGGGATGCAACGCACCAAGGGGCCGGGCGCAAGGGATTAATCGCCGCCGCGGAAGATATTAGCGCGGCTTAAGTTGCGCTCCGGGAGGCCTTGGCGGATATTTGCGGGCCGTCGGGCGGCCGATTCGATCATTATCTTTCGACAGGTATATGCCCAATCACAGCGGGGCCGGGATCCAGATCCGCAAGCCGCGCCCAGGCGGCGCGGCGGGGCCCGATGAGAGCTCCGCGGGCGGACCCCGGCAGAAGGCGCTTGTACTTTTTTAGAAGAAGAAGAGGACCTCGGGCCGAACCTTCCAATTGGAATAGAGGCAGGTGCCGCATTCGACGGAGTAGCCGCTCCAGCCCTCGCGCGCGGCGATCGGGACCTGGCGGGGGTGGTCATCGACGTGATAAGTGCACAGGGCCATGCGCGGATGGAAGCGCGCCAGTGTCCCCTTGGCGCCCGCGAGGGCGCGGACTTCTGCGCCTTCGATGTCCATCTTGATGAAATCCACGCGCGGGAGCTGTAGCTCGGCGGCGAGGTGGTCGATGGTGGTGAGCGGGACGCGGGCGACGGCCTTGGCGCCGGGGCGATGAATGATGAAGCTATCGGCGGGCTGGTTATCCGGATCGACCAGCAGGTCCAGGAAATCCTCCTTGTCCCAGACGCCTTTGGGCACGAGGACGACGCGGCCGGAGGCGATCTCCTGCGGGAAATTGCGGCGCAGACACTCGAGGTTGTCGGGCGCGGGTTCGATGGCGATGATCTTCTCCGCGCCGGCGCGCAGCGAAGTGCGGATGAACACGCCGACGTTGGCGCCGCAATCGAGCACGATGTCGCCCTTGCGGACTGAGCGCGGGCCCGTGCCATAGATGTGCGTGAGCTGCTCGGCGATGTTGAAGGGCAGGATGTAGAGGCTGTTGGCCGGCGTCCAGTAGTCGCCATCGGGCGTGGCGTAGTGCTCGAGACCATTGCGCTCCTTCTCGATCAGCCGCGTCTGACTCAGGACATCGTCCTTGACTTGGGTTATATCTTTCTCGTGGCGCGGGATATCGAAGGCGCGCGCCAGCGAGCAGCCGTGCCCGTGGCCGGCCAGGACAAGAATGGAGTATCGCGTCGCGGGGATGAACAGGGCCAGCGCGACGACGGCGACAAAGAGGATGAGGAAAGCAATTCGTTTCACAAGGGACAGCGTATCAGGAGTGGGGCCGTGGCCGCGCGTCGAAAGACGCGGGGCGATATTCTGACCAGTATGGATGTCGTCACGGGGCATATCGGGTGGATCGAAGTCATTTGCGGGCCCATGTTCTCCGGCAAGAGCGAGGAACTGATCCGGCGATTGCGACGGGCCGTGATTGCGCGGCGGCGGGTACAGGTGTTCAAGCCCGCCATCGATGTGCGCTACTCGCCCAACGAGATTGTCAGCCACGCCGACACACGGATGAACTCGGAGGTGGTGGGCGAGGCCAGCCAGATCCTCGAACGCACGGATCCGCGCACGCAGGTGGTGGGCATCGACGAAGCCAATTTTCTGGGGCCGGCGCTGATCGACGTGGCAGAGCGGCTGGCAGACGGCGGCAAGCAGGTGATCGTTGCAGGGCTCGATACGGACTACATGGGACGACCGTTCGCGCCGCTGCCGGAGCTGTTGTGCCGCGCGGAATCGATTACCAAGACGCTGGCGGTCTGCATGCGCTGCGGCAATCCGGCCAAGCACACGCAACGGCTTTATGAGAGCGACGATCTGATTCTGGTGGGTGCGGCCGGCATGTACGAAGCGCGCTGCCGGCGCTGCTTCGAGCCGGGGATCCCGAAGCAGGAGTACCTGGAATTCGCCCGGCCGGCGCGGAAAAGCGGCGCCAGGGGACCGGAAACAGGGGATCAATAGTGGCAAAACAGGGTGATCCGGGGGCAGGATGGAAACGGAGCGGCTCCCTATCGCGTCCCGGATGATAGGATAATGAAAGTCCGTTCAGAGGTTTGGAGAGAGGCCTTGGGAGCCCCGTAACTCCGTGTCGATTCCTCACTTATCCAAAGAAAGAGAGAGCTAAGAATGTCCGGATTACCGTATAACCCCCAGGCCGGCTACACGCCGCCCGCGCATGACAACTCGGGGATGAAGTTCGCGATTCTGTTCGGCGCCGTGATCGCGCTGATCGCCGCCAACATTTTCCTGTACCTGCAAATCGACAACCTGAAGCAGCAGACCGCCAAGATGCAGGAATCGATTCTGAATGAAGTCGGGCGCGTGCGTGAGACTTCGAGCGTGACCAGCGCCGCTGCGAGGAAGAACATTCAGGACCTGCAGACTGACTTGAGCGAAGCGCGCAGGCAGGCGAGCCAGGCGGCGGGACAGGCCAAAATCGACGCGACCAAACGCGCGGAAGAACTGGCGGCAAAGCTGGCGGCGCAGCAGCAACAGCAGAAGCAGGAACTGCAGAGCCAGATCAGCAAGGTGGACGAAGCGGCCACGAGTAAGATCGGCCAGGTTTCCACCGACGTATCGAGCGTGCGGACCGAGGTGTCGGCCAACAAGAGCGAACTCGACAAAACGATCGCCGCGTTGCACAGCACGCAGGGCGACCTGGGCGTGCAGAGCGGGCTGATCGCGACCAATGGAAAAGAACTGGCCGCGCTGAAGGCGCTCAACGACCGCAATTACTTCGAGTTCACGCTGCCGCGCAAGTCGAAGGCGCCGCAGCGGGTGGGCGACATCATGTTGCAGCTCAAGAATGTCGATCCGAAGAAGAACCGCTTCACGGTGAACGTTTCGGCCGACGACAAGGTGGTGGAGAAGAGGGACAAAGGCGTGAACGAGCCGATCCAGTTCTACACCTCGAAGGCGCGGCAGCCCTACGAGATCGTGGTCAACAGCGTGAAGAAGGACCAGATTGCCGGTTACCTGGCCACGCCGAAAGTGCAGGGCGGACGTTAGAGACCGTTTGTTAATTGGAAGACCGCCGGGGCCGATGGGGCTGCGGCGGTCTTCGTGTGTCTAAGGTAGTGTCTCGGTCAAGGACTGACAACGCCGGCCAGGCGTCGACACGAGTCGACGCGGCAGGCACGAGTGCCTGCGCCACATGCTTCCGGCACGTGCCTGCGCCACAGTGAATGGCCGGCGATTGTCAAAGAATTGGCGAGACGTGACACTAGGGAACAGCCAGGGGGCTGCCAGGCGCGCTCAATCAGGCGATGTGCGGATTGGCGTCGAAGAAGCGGGCGAGATGCGAGTGGACGGTAGCCCAATCGACGTCGCCGTGCGCGCGGCCCGGGAGCGCGACCAACCGGGAGGAGTTGCCCGCCGCGCGCAGCGCCTGGTCGAGCCGCTGGCTTTGGGAGAACGGCACGACCGGGTCGAGCCGTGAGTGGATGCTGAGCACGCTAGGCAGCCCCGGGCGGACGTAGCCCAGCGGGGAATAGGAGCGAGCCATCCGCGCCAGAGCTTCCGGAGTATCTGCGGGTGGGAGCCAATTCCGAACCAACGGGCCGGCGACGGAATGGTCGAGCAATGCGGCGAGATCGCTGACACCCCACAGATTGACGATCGCGAGCGGCCGGGGCGCGGGGCCGAAACCGGCGTCAGCGGGCGGCAGCGCGGCCATCAAGGCGAGATGGCCGCCGGCGGAAGTTCCGCACAAGATGACTTGATCGGTGGTGAGCTGCCAACGGCCAGCGGCTGAGCGGAACCAGGATGCGGCCAGCCGGACGTCGAGGATGGAACCGGGGGCCAGGGTGCCGGGCGCCTTGCGGTATTCGACATTGGCGACGGTGAAACCGCGATTGAGAAACCAGCGGCACAGGGCCTCCTCCATATCGGCGCGGACGCCTTCATTCCACCCTCCACCGTGAATGAGAAGCACGCCGGGCGCCGCGCGACGCCAACGAAAGCGCGGCCGCCAGACGTCGACGAGATGCTCGGGCAGGGGCCCGTAACGCAGGTCGCGATGGACCTCGAAGGCCGTCTCCATGGGCGCCCGGCCGCAGGCGGCAACGGCGAGCGAGGCGGCGGGCACTAGCCACGAGCCGAGACACTGGCGGGCAAAGCGACGGCGCGTGGGAGGGTTGGCCGGATCGGCGTCGACGGTGTTCGGCATTGGTTCTGTGCCGGCGGTCAGCTCCTGAGAAGAGAGGATCTCGCCGGGTTTATTTTTATTCTCGGCTACGGGCGCGGCAGCGTGGAAAGCAGCGCCTCCATATCTTGCGGGCTGATGTAGAAGTGCGGCGAGACGCGCACCCAGCCCTGGCGCGGCGAGGTTTGGAAGCCGCTGTCGCGCAAGCGGGAGTGGACCAGGCGGGCATCGATTTGCGGATGGCGGATGCTGACGATGCCGGAGGTGCACGACGGAGTACGCGGCGGGCCGAGAACTTCATAGCCCAGCTTCGCGGCGCCCTCGGCCAACTGGTCCGTGAGCGCCTGGATCGCGGGCGCTATCCTCTCGACGCCGGCCTCCAGGATCAGATCGAGCGATGCCCGGAGGCCGAACAGGCTGATCGTATTCAGGGTCCCGCACTCATAGCGGCCGGCGTCGTGGCGCGGCGTCATGTCGCGGGAAGCGTAGTCGTTGTAACCGGCGACGGTGGTCCAGCCGAATTCGACCGGCTGGATGCGGTCCTGCCAAGCCTTTTCGACGTACAACAGGCCCTGCCCTTCCGGACCGAGCAGCCATTTGTGACCGTCGGCGGCGAAGGCCTGGATGTTCATGGCGCGGACGTCAAGGGGAAACGCGCCGAGGCCCTGGATGGCGTCGACGAAGAAGAAAACGCCCTCCCGGCGGCAGATTTCACCGATGGCGGCAAGGTCGGCCCGATAGCCGCTGAGGTACTGGACGAAGCTGATCGCCAACAGCCGGGCACCGCGAGCCGCCGCGGCGATGGTTTCCAACGGGTCGAAACAAGAGAGCCAATCGACGGTCACGCCGTGCGACTCTTCAATTTTCTTCCAGATGTAGTAATTAGCTGGGAATTCTTCTCGGAAGGCGACAATGCGGTCGCCGGGACGCCACGGGAAGCCGAGAGCGACGGTGGCGATGCCCTCGGATGTATTCTTAACAAAGGCGATTTCCGAAACGTCGGCGTTCACCAGGCGGCCGGCGGCGGCGCGGGTAGCGGCATAGGCGGCGAGCCAATCCGCATAGTGGAATGAGCCGTTTAGGCAGGCATCCTCGGCCAGATCCTGCATCGCGCGGGCGGTGCGGCGGGGCAAGGGCGCCACGGCGGCGTGGTTCAGATAGACGAATTTCCCGGTGACCGGGAACTCGTCGCGCCAGGTCTGCCAGAGCGGAGTATTGTCGGGCGCAAGCGGGTGCATCGGTTGATTATCGTAACCCATCTCTATGACTGTACGTTAGAGAGCATAGGGGTCGGGATCGGCCGCGGTGTAATTAGTCTATACTGGTGCCAGGTTCCCACACCTCACTGGAGCAGCCATGACCTTTCGGGGTTTTCGTCCATATGTCGCGATCTTAGCCGTCGGGGCATTGATGGCCCTCCCGCTGCCCGCCGACGACAAAGAAAAAGATCCGGACCAGATTGGAAACCGCAAAGTCGACGGCGGTGTGAACTGGTATTCCATGGAAAAAGAGATCGCCATGGGCAAGCAGTACGCCATGGAGATCGAGCGCCAGGCCAAGATCGTGGACGACCCGATCATTGCCGAGTATGTGAACCGGGTGGGTCAGAACCTGGTGCGCAACTCGGACGTGAAGGTGCCGGTGAGCATCAAGGTGCTGGAAACCGACGAACCGAACGCGATGGCGCTGCCGGGCGGGTTTTTCTTCGTCAACACGGGCTTACTCAAGCTGGCGCAGAACGAGAGCGAGATTGCGGGCGTGATGGGCCACGAACTGGCGCACATCGCGGCGCGGCACGCCACGCGGCAGATGACGCGCGCGGGCATCGTGAACCTGGCGACGATTCCGATGATGATCCTCGGCGGAGGCTGGGCGATGTACGGGATCTACCAGGCGACGAACCTCCTGATCCCCATCACGTTCCTCAAATTCTCGCGGGAGTTCGAGTCCGAAGCCGACATGCTGGGCTTGCAATACATGTACAAAGCGGGCTACGACCCGAACGGATTCGTGGACATATTTGAGCGGCTGGAGTCGATGGAGAAGCGCAAGCCGGGCACGATTTCGAAGATGTTTACGTCTCATCCGCCGACGGGCGACCGCATTGTGAAGGTACAGGAGATCACGGCCAAGTACCTCAAGGAAAAGCCGGAGTACGTGGTGACGACGTCGGAGTTCGACGATGTGCGCGACCGGCTGATGATGCTGGAGAACCACCGCAAGACCGCCAGCGCCGATCCGAACCGGCCGCGGCTGCGCAAGGCGCCGGGCGCGGGTGGGACGACGATCGACGGCGACGACACTTCGAACCAGCAGACTAAAGAAGGCGACGACGAGCGGCCGACCTTGAAACGCCGGGACCAGCCTCAGAACTGAAGCTCGAACCTTCCTCCAGATTGACGGCGCGGACAACAGGCTCCGCGCCGTTTCCATTTCCCGCCCAATGCCGCGGCGTCCATTCGACCGCGGATAGCGCGCGCGTAGAAATCCGGCCGGTCCGGAGTGCGCCCGCTATGACGGGCGAAGCCCCCATTGTGTATCAGCGCCCGGAACTCGCCGCGAAGCTGCGCGCGATGGGCATCGGCCCCAGGGCAAAGTCTTGCGTTTCAGCACCGCCTCTAGTAGGTTTTAGATTGTCCACGGGCCATTCATAGCTAATTCACCGACATGCCGACCGAACATAATTCTCTGTATGCGACTGGCAGGCTTACGCGGATTGTCAGTCTGCTCGGATGCATCCTTATCTATGCGCTTCTGGTGCGATTCTACTTTCCATTTCCCAGTACGGTCGAAGACAGTTTTATAGTTTATCGCTATGCGGCGCATTTTTCCGCGGGGCACGGACTGAGCTGGAATATCGGCATGCCGCATGACCAGGGCACTACGGGCATTGCCTGGGTGGTAATGGTCGGGACAGTCCAAACGCTGTTTCACAACGATCCGACACAGGCGGCAGGCTATCTGGGCCTGGGGTTGGGAGCGGTCACAATTGTCCTGCTATACCTGGCCCTGCGCCGCGCGCTGCGCGCGGACCACGGTTATCTGGCGCTCACGGGGAGCTTGGCGCTGGCCCTGACGCCGGTGTTTTCGCGACATGCCGGCAGCGGCATCGACACCTCGCTGGCGTTTCTGGTTTTTGCGGAAAGTGTTTATCTTGCAATGAGATTACCGGTACACCGGCCGGCGGTGGCAGTGGCGCTGACGGCGCTGGCGGCAGGGCTGAGCTACCTGGCGCGGCCGGATGCCACCGTGTTCTGCTGCTCCGCCCTGGTGATGGTGATTCTCATGGAAGCGCCGGCGCAGAGTCTGCTCCTGGCCGGGGCAGCCGTAGTCTCATCGGTAGTAATCGTTGCCGCCGAAACTATCGCCATCGGGCGCTATTTTACAACCGCACTTCCACTCCCCGTGTACCTCAAAATTTCTTTTCTGGAACTAGCCCAGAATCCAAAACTGCTGCAGCAAACCTGGCGCTGGGTAATGAGCTTTCAGCTTCAATTATTCAGCACCGCGGCTATTTGGCTGGCTTTCATCGCCCTGGCTGCGGCCAGTGATTCTAAGGCGCTGCCGCGCCGGGTGAGAGCTGTGCTGGCCGGCGCCCTGGTCTTTTATATTTATCTGTTCGCGGTCCTGCCGATCATGAACTTCGGGATGCGCTATCAGGCGCCGCTGCTGGTTCCGTTGATTTTCGCCGGGATCGTGGCACTGGGCGGCCTGATCGGAACGCCGGGAAGCGCGGGACGGGGGCGGCTGGCGGCGGTGGGCGCACTGTGCGCGGTGGTCGCATTTTACAGCTTCGGGCAAGCCGCGGAAATGAAGATCGCGGCGCGCCAGGCCACCGACGACCATGCGTCGTTCATGCTGCTGGGGGAGCGGCTGCGGCAGTTGCCCGCGGTGCGGATTGCATCCACCGAGGCCGGCAAACTGGCCTATTTCTCGGATGCGCCGTTTGTCGATCTGATCGGGCTCAACGACACCTTCGTGGCATTGCATCACACTGCGCCCGACTATGACGAGCGTTTGGAACGCTACCTGGCCTCGACCACCGGCTACCCGGACGTCTATGCGCGGCAGGCCGGCGGAAGCGGCCCCTACGCCGACCTGTGCACCTATCCGCGGATCATCGCGAGGTACGATTACATCGGCAACATGGCCGGCCAGTGGCCCGAGGTTTTCGTGCGCCGCGACAGCGAGCATGCGACTCGGTTGCGCGAATTGCTGGTGGGCGTAATCAACGCGCCCGCGCCCGGTTCCGCGGCCGGTTGCAGCGCGGCGAGCCACTGAGCGGGGATCCGCGCCGGCGTTACTGAGCCGCGACTGTGAAGGAGCGGTTGCCGTGCCGCGCAGGTTTGCGCGGGCGCACTTGTGCCTTACGTGGGTGGGTGTTTTCGGAGGAATTTCAAAAGAGCAAGTTCCCAGGGCGGAGCAGAGCCGGAGGCGGCTTGCCTTGCGCTGATCCCCGGATGCTCCGCATTGCACGACGGCTGGTCCCAGCTCGCAATGGCCTGGGGGCCCGCCACAACCCCGCTTTCCTGTGGGGTGGAAGGTGACGAATTTGTTCACGCGACCGTCTAGGCCGGCACATGCCCGTGGGCGAGGGGCGAGGGGGCGAGGGGCGAGGGGGCGAGGGGGTCAGCCTGACACGAGCGGTTGGCGATTCTGGCCAAAGTGGCAGTCGGCTCTGCCACTTTCGCTTAATTCCTGTTCTACGCCTGGTTTCTACTCTCCTCCGCGGAATCCGACTATTCAACACGCGACCGACCGCACCTGATCTGCGCATACCGGCGCGTGGACCCACCGCAGGAGCACCGAGAGCGAGTCGTTGTGCTCCGCAATTTCAACGATATGAATATGATTCCCCATCAGGCACCAGGCCAGCACCCGGACCCCGGCGTCCGCCAGATTGTGGGCCTTCAGGCGCAAATACGCCGGTCTGTCGGCATCCTTGAAAAAGACCCGCCGACGGTCGGTCCCCCGTTGCGTGATGTAGTACGCCTCACAAGGCGGGACATAGCGTTGATTTTTCGGCATTTTGATTCAATAATGCTCGGAAATCATCAAAAACCTCCAAAGTGGCAGAGGTGTCTGCCACTTTGGCCAGAATCGCCAACCGCTCGTGTCAGGCTGACCCGTTCGCCACCCGTTCGCCGTTCGCGGCTCGTGTCAGGCTGACCCGTTCGCGGCTCGTGTCAGGCTGACCCGTTCGCGGCTCGGAAATCATCAAAAACCTCCAAAGTGGCAGAGGTGTCTGCCACCTTGGCCAGAATCGCCAACCGCTCGTGTCAGGCTGACCCGTTCGCCCCGTTCGCCGTTCGCCTAAGCAGGGCAGTAGAATGATGCGCATGGGCGAAGGGCGAAGGGGTCAGCCTGACACGTTCGCGCCGTTCGCGCATTCGCGCGTTCGCAACCCGTTCGCTCCGTTCGCCCGTTCGCCGTTCGCCGGCTCGTGTCAGGTGACCCGTTCGCTCTGGGCCACGGTCGATGGCCGGTGATTGTCAAAGAATCTGCGAGACATGACGCAAGCTAGGCTTCGGTCTTCTCGACCAGTTTCTCGATGTGCATCGAGTAAACCACGGGCTTGCCTTCCGCATCGCCCTGGAACAAGAGGCGCTGGCTATCGGGAGAGAAAGCCAGGCTGGAAGCGGAGGCATCGCGCGAGCGATGTTCGCACAGCGCCAGTTCGCGATGCGTAATCCTGAGCAGCAGCAAGACAAAGGGTCCGGCCTTGCTGCGGCTCGCGCCGACGAATACGGTGGCATTGGCGTTGCGGGCAAAGCGGGCGTACTGACTCGTCTTGGCTACCAGCCGGTCGGCGCGGCTGTCCACCTCCTGCTCGCGAATGGCGACGGATTCGCCCGCCGCGGCGGGCTCGTGCAGGTAGAGCACGCTCTGGCCGTCGGGGCTCCACATGGCCTGCCGAACCGTGCCGGCGGGCGTGTCGAGGCGGCGCAAGTTCGCGCCGTCGTGTTGGCATAGCCAGAGTGAATCTTCAACCGAACGCCATAGGACCAGGGCGCGGCGGGGGTTGGGCACGGGCTCCCGCAGGCCGGCCTGTTGAAGGACCAATGCGGGCTCGGCCCGAGCGCCCAATGGCAGTTTCATCAGCCCAGCGCCCTGGTCCGTCGTTGTGCTGAACCAGAGCGCGGTGCCGTCTTCCGAGGGGCACAGGGGACTGGCCGGCGCGGGATGCGCGGACTGCCACAGGCGGATCGCGCGCGGAGCGCCCGCGATTGGCACGGCGAAGACGGAATCCTGGTCGTGATAATAGACCGTACGGTCATCCGCGGAGAGCGTGAACGCGCGCGGATCGCCGAGCGGGGCCAGGACCCGGCTCTGCCCGGACTTCAAATCCAGGCGCTGGAGCTGCAGCGAGCCCGTCCGGTCCGTGGCCACAATCGCGAACTCCGAGCGGCGGGAGACGGCCCGCCCCGGCCATGCGGGCAGATAGCTGGAATAGCTCGGTTGGGTGAGCCGCCGGACTTCGAACTCAGTCGTGGGGTCTTCGTAGTGGTTCCCGTCGGCGGCCAGAATCCCACCTTTTGCCGGCCCGCCAACCAAAGCCGACACCCCTACCGAGGCCAGCAGCAACGTCCGCCGCGAGGGTCGAGTCGCGCCGGGCTGCCACAGGTTCATGGCAGTCATCTTAGCATTCTGGTCGAGGGCTACTGCGAAGCCGGCCCGGCGTCCGGATGCGGATGGTCATGGCCGTGGCCCGGCGGGGCCGTAAGATAGTGATCGGCCAGCAGATCCACACCGAAGTCGTCCTCGAAGTCGCGCCACACCGTATGGATGTGGTTGGCGTTGTTCTGGGTGTTATCGTATTCGACCAGGAAGGTGGGCGACTGGATGCGGTAATAGTGCGGCCCGCCTTTCTGGGTCTCCCCGGCCCACGCGAACCAGATCTTCCCGTCGGCTTCACGGATGCGCCCGCGCCTCTGTTCCGCGAGTTCGCCGGGGAGATTGTCCACGTATTCAGCGAGCAGCAGGTCGAGCAGCTTATGCTGCGCCGGGTTCATCTGGAAGGCCGCGAGCCCGCTCGGCTGGCCCGCCAGAGCCGCTTTGCGGGAGTGCTCGGTGAGAATGTCCGGATAGGCCTTTTCGGCTACGACGCAGGTCTTCCGCTGGGCGGGCGAGAGCGCATCCAGCAAGGCGCGCGCCTTATCCTCCTCCGCGCCCAGGATGCGCAGCCCTTGCCGCGGCCCTGCGCGGACTTCGGCCGGATTTGAACCGAAGAAGGTCGGATTGCCGGCGACGCGGCCGTTGACGGCGGTGAAATGCAGGCTGACATGGTGGCCCTCGATGCGGTAGGCCCAGGCGCCTTTTTCCGACGGTTCGCCAAAGATGCTGAAGTAATAAGCCTCCGGGTCGCGGCGACCCCGGCTGTCGTTCTCCATGATGCGCAGGATGTCTTCGAGGCTCATGATGGTGGTCGCCTTGATGTAGCCCTGCTGGCTCAGCCCGGCGCTCAAGAGCGCGGCCGCCAGCGCTTTTTGATGCGGGCTCATCTGCTTGAGCGGCAATCCGCGGCGCGGACGACCGAAGGTTGCCGCAAGATCCTGCGCGGGGATGTAATGCCAGAAGAAGCGCTCCTCGTCCTCCAGCGTGAACACCGCCAGAGCCCTCTGCTCGGGCGTGAGCGAGGCGAGAAAGTTGCGCGCCGTGAATACCATGCGCGGTAAAGCCGAAGAGTTGTCGTGCGCCACGGCGGCCATAACAAAGAGGCACAGAAGAGCCCAGGTTCGCATTCCGTCCATTGTACAGCGCAAATCTTACTCTATGGGCAAGATTGGGACTAAAAGGCGCTAGCAGGGCGCGACGAAAACGGCGGGTTAGAAACCGAACTCGCGCTGGGCGGCCGGCGCCGCGAAGCTGTGGTCGAGGAAGGTATGCGGATCGATGGGACTGCCGCCCACCCGGACCTCATAGTGGAGGTGCGGGGTGGTGACCCGGCCCGTCGCCCCGGAGGCGCCAATGAACTGGCCCATCCGCACTTCCTGGCCGGGCAGCACGTCAATCCGCGACAGGTGAGCGTAGCAGGTCTCCAGGCCGCCCCCGTGATCGACGACAATCAGCTTGCCATAGCCGCCGCCGGAGAACTCGGCCGAGACCACAATCCCGTCGGCGGTCACGCGCACGGGCGTGCCCATCGCGGCCGAGATGTCCACTCCAGTGTGAAACGCCTGCATGCCGTTGAAAGGATCCTCGCGCTTCCCGAAATGGCTCAACAAACGCCCGATCACGGGCCACAGCGAGGGTTTGGCATGGATCAGATAGCGGCGGGCGTAGCTGTTGCCGAAAACATTGAGGTTGGCCGACTTGAGCAGGTTGTATTCGGCCAGCGACTCGGTGAAGCTGGGCGGCTGGATGGGGCCGGAGAGTTTGGATTCGGTGAACTGCGCCGATTGCGCCGGAACGTTGCGGGAGACGGGAATCTGCTTGATTCCATAGGCCATGGACACTTCGCTGGCGAGCAGTTGCAACTGGGCCACCTGGCTCGACTTCTGGCTGGATTCTTTGAGCAGATTCTGATAGCGGACGCGCAGGGCATCGGTTTGCGCCTGCAGCCGGTTGTATTGCGAAACCTTCCAGGCCATGCGCAGATAACTGGAGACCATACCGAACAGCGTAAAGCAGCCGAATAGCGCTAAGCCTAAGACAGCAAAGATGATCTTCTGATCGATATGGAACCGACGGATCCGCCCGTGGAGCGAGTGGGCAAGAACAACTATGAAGTATGGCTGATTCATCGTCGGCCGGTAATTCCACTTTTCCGATACGCCGGAACGGGGCCACCGAGACGTGTGACCGCAGCCGGCGCCGTTTGAAGGGTATCGGCGATCGTCTGCGAAAACCCTACGCTATCAAGGAAACGTTCCTGTGTCAATACGGTACAAGGGCGTGTCCAGATGCCCCGCGGCAAGGAATGCTCGGATGCAGAACCGGGAGGCCGGGATGTATCAGAGCCCGAAATTCGATCTAGAACTGGAATCTCAACGAGAACTGGACGGACCTGGGACCGCCGTTGGTCTGCGAAGGATTCATGCCGCCGCCCGCGCCGGCGTACAGCATCTGCGTGGCGGCGCCGAAGAGCGGGCTGGCCAGGTTGGCGCCCGCATTCTCGGTCGGGTTGGAGAAGTTGGGATGGTTCGAGGCGTTAAAAGCGTCCACGCGCGCCTGGACCCTGAACCGATCGCCGATGGGAAACACGCGCCGGAACGACAGATCGGTCTGGAAGGCATTGAAACCGCGCAGCACGTTGCGTCCAAGATCGCCCTGCGTCCCGGTGGCGGGAGCGGAGAAGGCGGCCGGATTCAGACGCCGTCCGCCGGGCGCGTTGGGATCGCTGATCCAGAGCGCCGCACCGGTGTAGTCCGGCCGGATCTGAGCGAAGAAGAAGCTGGTGCTGGAGGTTGCAGTAGTGCCGGTATCCTGGGTCAGCAGACCGGTGACGTCGAAGGGCATGCCGGTTCGGGCGGTCACCACGCCATCCACGGCCCAGTTGCCTAGAACCCAACGCAATACGGTTTCCTTCGGACTGGGGATCTGGTACGAGAAAGTGCCGGTCAGGTTCTGCCGGACGTCGAAGTCGGAAGGACCTTTTGAACCGCCGAAGATCGCAAAACCGACCCCGCCATAGTCGCTGGACGAAGTGTCGATGGAATGGCTATAGGTGTAGGCGAGCTGGGCCTGGAGGCCGTGGTTGAGCGTACGGCGGTACTGCGCCTGGAGTGCGTTGTAATCGGATGAACCGCCGTTGGTTGAAACCAGGGCGATGTCGTAGGCGGTCGTGAAAAACGTAGGGGCGCTGGTCTGCAGGAGCAGCCGGTGGCCGATTGTGCCGACGTAGCCGGCGCTCACCACCTGACCTGCCCCCAGCCAACGTTCGAGGATCGCGTTAAATTGATAGACCCGCGGCGACGCCAGGTTTGAATTGGCCGCGAACACCTCGCCGTAGGGCGGGATCGGGGGCAGGCCCGGCGGCGTCTGCAAACTGGCGGTAATCGGGAAGGACGGCGATGTGGTGATGACGGTGTTCACGTAGGGTGCGCTATTGAAAGCATTGGCACTGGCCCCATAACCGGTGTCGTAGAAAATGCCGAAACCGCCGCGCACGAGCGTGATGTGATTGCCATCGCCGTGGAGCTGGTAGGCGAGCCCGAACCGGGGCGCGAAATTGAACCAGCCGGTCGAGTACAGCTTATTGGAGGAACTCAGATTGTAGGAAGAGTCGAGTCCCATCAACGATGGGCCGCTGCGGGCGAACGGCGCCGGGTTGACGTCCCAACGGAAACCGTAGGTCAGCGTCAGCCGGCTGGTCTTCCTCCAACTGTCCTGCATGTAGAAGGCGTAGTTCAGGTACAACGGGTAGCGGTCGGTAATGTTCGAGCTGGTGACGTAGGTGGTCGCCGTGCCGGTCAACAAGCCGCCGTTGGTGCCGTTCAAACCATCGAAACTGACATCCTCGCTGTAGGGCTGGTAACGGTAGGTCGGCATGAGCGCGCGAACATCGGCCCCGGCTTTGTACTGGTGACCGCCATCGGAAACCGACTGTGTGAAGACCAGGTTCGCCTGGTTCTGAGCGTTGTCGCTGCTCTGGCCTTTGGAATAACCGCCGACGCCGATCGCCTGGAGGGAATAGGTTCCAGTGCTGGAGTCCACGCCTGTCGGGAAAATCAGCGCATCCGGCAGCACCGTCGCTCCGCCGAACGTATCCATGGTCGAACTCATCCGCGACAGCGTGCGCGAGACGTTTAAGCGGACGTCGTTCACAAAATCGTCCTTGGAGATGACGGTGATGGCGGCGGTCATCGACTGCGAGGAGGAGGTATAGCGCTCCAGGCTGTTGGAGCTGGAGTCGGGGCCGCCGCGACTGGTGTTGTCGGAGGGAGTGTAGCTGTAGCGGAGGAAACCGCTGGTGCGGTCGGAGATCACGTGGTCCACTCGAATGCTGGTGGCCTCGGTTGTGGAGGGCGTCGAGTAGACGCTCAAAAACTGCCCGGCGCCGTTGCCAAGATCGGGGCCGTTGGGGATCGGAAAGGCGTTCAGATACGGCTGCAAGGCCGGCCCCGCGAACTTGCGGCTGGCGAGATCGGGCACGATGTCGAGGGCCGTTCGCGGCTGGGTCAGGTGCAGGTCTTCGAACGAGGCGAAGAAGAACGTCTTGTTCTGCTGGATGGGCCCGCCGAGCGTGCCGCCGTAGTCCGTCATCCGCATCTTACCGCGGGCCAGCCCATAGCTGTTGGCAAACCAGTCGTTCGAATTGAAGCGGTCGTTGCGGTACATGCCGTAGGCCGAACCATGGAAATAATTGGAGCCGCTGCGGCTCGCCACCGAGACCTGCGCGCCCGGAGAGCGGCCGAATTCAGGCGCAAAAGTGGAGGTCTGAATACGGAACTCCTGCATTGCTTCGAGCGAGATCAGGTTGTAGGTGTTGCCGGCGGCGGTGGTGGCCAGGGATGTGCCCGCGTTGCCCATGCCGCCCGCCCCGAACAGACCGGTGGCCACGCTGGGAGCGACACCGGCATTGGCGTTGAGGCCATCCACCGTATAGTAATTCGTGTTGGACCGCAGCCCGTTGGCGTTCACATCGCCGCCTCCGACCATGTTTCCACCGGCGTAGACGATGCCCGGCGCCATCAGCACCAGCGACTGAATGCTGCGCGCGTTGGACGGCAGGTCGATCGAATAACGCCCGCTCACCGTGGTTCCAGTGGCAGTGTCGATCTGGACCCCTTCCACCGTGCCTTTGACGGTGATCTCGGTCTTTTCAGCGGCGGCCACTTTGATGTTCAGGCGCAAAGTCTGGAAGTCCCGGGCATGCAGCTCCAGGTCCTCGATGACATACTTGTCAAACCCCTGCTTCTCGACTTCAAGCCGGTAGGCGCCCGGGTTCAACGACCCGAAGTAGCAGTTGCCCGCCACCTCGGTCTCGGCACTGCGGGCCGAACCGCGGCTTCTCTGAATGAGAGTCACCTTGGCGCTCGGGACGGCGGCGTTGGAAGGATCGAGAACGACCACCGACAGGCGCGCCCCTTCCTGGGCAAACATGAAACCGGGGCAAATGAGAACGCACAGCAGCGCCCCTATGGAAAAACACTTGCGCAGAGACACAGACCTCCTGAACACTCTCTTCTGACGAATGGATCATCCCACGCGTTTCCCAATCCTGGGGAGCGCTATCTCAAAGTGTAGCAGCGCGCCCGCCACACGCGAAAAACCGCGCCGGCCCGGAGCGGAGGGGCCGCAGCGCCGCCGGCCGCGCCGCACCGCAATCCCGTCGCGGCCGGGACCTGGAACGGGCGAGTGGCCGCGGGAGGCGCGAGTTGACGATAATGGTTCATATGAGCATTCGCGCCTTGAGCGCCTGCACCCTGGTGCTGGCCATCGCTCCCGCCCTGTTCGCGGCGGATACCGTCGTGGTTGAACAGATCGTCGCCAAAGTGAACGGCGACATCATCACCCGCAGCGAATTGGACCTATTGCGCAAACAGCTCGCGGCTGAACTGCAGCAGCGCGGCGGCACGGCCGTCCAGATCCGCGACGAAATGAAAGACCACGAGAAGGACATGCTGCGCGAGAAGATCGACTCGCTGCTGCTGATCCAGCGCGGCAAGGACCTCGACATCAAAGTGGACAACGATGTTTCCAAGCGCATGGCCGAAGTGCAGGCGGATGCCAAAATCGCCGATCCCGACAAGTTCCAGCAGTGGATCAAGGAGAACACCGGGAAGAGCTACGAGGATTTCAAGCAGGGCTTGAAAGACCAAATCCTGACGCAGAAAGTCGTCGGGCAGGAAGTGGGCAGCAAGATCAACATCCCGCACGACCAGGTGGTCGACTACTACGAAAAGCACAAGGCCACGTTCATCCGCAAGGAACAGGTCTTCCTGCGCGAGATCCTGATCGGCGTCGAAAGCAAGGATCCCGCGCTCATCGCGACCGCCGAGAAGAAGGCTAAGGACGTGGTGGCTCGCGCGCGCAAGGGCGAGCGCTTCGGCGACCTGGTGCGCGACAACTCCGACGCATTGACCGCCAAACAAGGGGGCGATCTGCCGGGATACGCGAAGAGCGACCTGTCGCCGGAACTCGTGGCGGCGGTGTGGGACAAGCCCAAGGGACAAGTCACGGAGCCGATCCGGGTGCCGGCGGGTTTCCTGATCCTGCGTGTCGAAGATCATTTCAAGGAAGGCCAAGCCGCTCTGTCGGACGTGGAGAGCGAGATCAAAGAACAACTCTACATGCCGCTGTTCCAGCCCAAAATCCGCGAGTATCTGACCGAATTGCGCAAGACTGCGTTTCTCGAAATCCGCGACGGGTATGCCGACACGGGCGCCGCGCCGGGCAAGGACACGCGTTGGCAGGAATCGGCCTTGTTGAAGCCGGACACGGTTTCGAAAGAGGAAGTCTCCACGCGCAAGCGGAAGAAGAAGCTGCTGTGGGTCATGCCAATCCCGGGCACGGAAACGAGAATCGACCACACGTCCTCCAGCCGGGGATGATGTCCGTGCAGCAGGAGCCCGAATTGGCATGAAATCTCCAACCGTGGCCGATTTGCGTGCCGGCAAGGCCGCCGGCAGTCCTTTCAGCGGCCTGTTCCTCGTCTCCTCCAAGGATGTGCGCGAGGGCAAGACCGGCCGAAAGTACATGAGCTTGACGCTCATGGACCGCACCGGCGACATCGACGCGCGCATGTGGGACAACGTGGAAACGGCCAGCCTGGTCTTCGAACGCGACGATTTCGTGCGCGTGGAGGGCGAAACCCAGGAGTACCAGGGCAAGCGCCAATTGATCGTCCACAAGCTCAAGAAGGCCTCCGACGCAGAGGTCGATCCGCGCGACTATCTGCCTGCGTCGCAGCGCGACGCGGACGAGATGTACGCCGAGTTGAAGGCGCTCATCGCCGGCCTTCGCAACCCGCATCTGAAGGCGCTGCTGGAGGCTGTGTTCGCGGATGAATCGATTGCCGCGGGCTACCGCACGGCGCCCGCCGCGAAGACCATCCACCACGCCTGGCTGGGCGGTTTGATGGAGCATAACCTCTCGCTGTGCGCGCTGGCGCGAACGATCGGCGCGCATTACATCGCCTGCGGCTACCCGGTGGATCTGGACCTGCTGCTGGCCGGCGTGATCCTGCACGACATCGGGAAAACCGAGGAGCTGCGATACGAGCGCAGCTTCTCCTATTCCACGCCCGGGCAGTTGCTGGGACACATCGTCATCGGCCTGCAAATGGTCGAGGAGAAGCTGCGCGGGCGGCCTGATTTTCCGCCGAAACTGAGGCTGCTGCTGGAGCACATGATTCTCAGCCATCATGGACAGCTGGAGTTCGGCTCGCCGAAAGTGCCGCAGTTTATCGAAGCCGTGCTGCTCAATCAGATCGACACGCTGGACGCCCGGATGGCCACGATGCGGGCCAGCGTGGAGAAGGATCGCGACGGCGAGACGGAGTGGACGGGCTACAATCCGGCGCTCGAACGGCAGGTGCTGGACAAGGAGTTCTATTTGCGGGAACGCCCCGCCGGCGAAGCTGCGAATGCAACGGATTCGAAGGCCGCGCCGGGCCCTGGCGCGCATCCAAAACCGGCGACGGCGCTCGCTTCGGCATTGCAGGCTGCGTTCACCGACCAGCCGCCGGGAGGCCGTTGAGACAATGCCCCGGCGTGCCGCGCGTGAAATCCCTCCGCCACTCGAACTGGAATGCCTGGACGTGCTGTGGCGGCTTGGCGAGTCCAATGTGCGCACCGTGCAGGAGACTCTCGCCGGCCGCCGTCCGCTGGCCTACACGACGGTGATGACCATGCTGGAGCGCCTGGCGCGAAAGCAGTTGGTGACGCGCCGCAAGATCGGCCGGCACTTCGTCTACACGCCCGAAGTGGACCGCGACACGGTGCGCCACCGCGCCTTGCGGCAACTGCTCGACTCGCTGTTCGACGGCTCGCGGGATGAACTCGCGGGCTTCCTGAGCGCGGGTCCAGGCGCGATCGCTGCGAGCGTGTTCGTCGCGGCAGCTTCGCCCGCGGCCGGCTCGGAAGCCGAGCAGCCCGATGGCGACGGTCCCGATATCGACGCCGTGCTGCTGTAGCCGCTTCGGCTGATTCGGACTGGCGCGCCGGCCTATGCGGCATTTCTCACAGCGCGAAGTCAGGCGTTCTCGAAACGAGGCCGCTCAGATTTCAACCCCGGCGGCGCGCAGATCGGTTTTCAACTGCTCCAGCCCGCGGAATGGCGCGGCCTGGATTCCGATTCGCCGCGCGGCCTCGACGTAAGCCTCGATGTCGTCGGTGTAGAAACACTCCCGCGGTTCACAACCGGCCTTGGCGACCGCATCGCGATAGATCGCCTCGTCGGGCTTTTGCACGCCTAACTCGTAGCTCAACGTGCAGGCGTCGAAGTGGCTCAGGATCGGGCAGCGCTCTTTCAACATGCTGAAGTGCAGCTCATTCGTGTTGGAGAGCAGCACCAGCCGGTAGCGTTGGTGGAGCGAGACGATGAATTGCTCGGGAATGATGGGCCCCTGGTCGACGATTGAGTACCAGATCGCGCGGAAGTCCTCGAAAGAAACGGCCGTGCCCAACAACTCGCACACCTGGCGCGCGAAGTCGCGTGGCGGAATCAGCCCGCTCTCGAATGCATAGGGCAGCCCGGAGTCGCGGAGCCGCCGCCCGATTTCATCGCGGCTCAGACCGCTCACCGCGGCCATCCTGGCATAACCGGCCTCGAAGTCCACGTTGAGCAGCACGCGGCCGAGGTCGAAAATAAGCACCTTGATCATTGTTCCGATTCTAAGTGGAATCGCCGCGCGCACGCCGCGCCCGGTGCGGCGCGATGGCCGCCGGACACCCCGGCCGCTGCCGGTCCGCGCCCGCGCCGAATCGCGCCGGGACGCGGCCACAGCGCGTGCTAGCATTGGAGAAGTCAGGCTCCGGGCTCCGTGCAACAGGAGGCTGCGAACCCCGCCAGGTCCGGAAGGAAGCAACGGTAGTAGTTCACCCTGTGTGCCGCGGATCCCCCGGGGTCTGGCAAGTTTTTTCCCCTCCCGCATGTACCAGGTCATCGCCCGCAAGTACCGGCCGCAGAGCTTCGACGAGCTGATCGGTCAGGAACACGTCCGCACGACGCTCGAGAACGCCATCGCGCGCCAGCGTATCGCGCACGGCTACATCTTCGCCGGCCAGCGCGGAACCGGCAAGACCACGATTGCGCGCATCGTGGCACGCTGTCTGAACTGCGTGGAAGGACCGACGGCGACGCCGTGCGGCAAGTGTTCCTCGTGCCTCGAGATTGCGCAAGGCAACGCGCCGGACGTCATTGAAATCGACGCGGCCTCCAACCGCGGCATCAACGATATGCGCGAGCTGCGGGAGAACGTGCGCTACCAGCCGGCGCGCGACCGCTACAAGGTTTTCATCATCGACGAAGCCCACCAGATCACCAGCGAGGCCTTCAACGCGCTGCTGAAAACTCTGGAGGAGCCGCCCGAGTGGGTGGTGTTCATTCTGTGCACGACGGAGTCGCACAAGATTCCGGCGACCATCGCCTCGCGCTGCCAGCAGTTCAACTTCCGGTCGGTGGAATTCGGCGACGTTGTGGCGCGCATGGACTACATCTGCCGCCAGGAGGGCATCGAGACCGAGCCGGAAGCGCTGGCCGTGCTGGCGCAATCGGGCGAGGGCAGCGTGCGCGACTCGCTCTCGGCGCTCGACCAGGCCATCGCCTGCTGCGGCGCCAAGCTGACCGGCGAGGCGGTGCGCGATCTGCTGGGCATGTATTCCATCGAGTCGCTGTCGCGGGTGGCGCACGCGCTGGAAGCATCGTCTACGGCGGAGATGCTCGAGATCGTCGCAGAGCTCGAGCGGACGGGCAAGAATTTTCAGCATTTCTGCCGTGAACTCGCGCGCTATTTCCGTAACCTGACGGTCGCCAAAATCGCGTGCGCCGATGGCAAACCGACGCGGCTGATCGCGGCCGGCGAAGCCGAGCAGACGCGCCTGCGCGAGAGCGCGTCGAAGTTCAGCGAAGAAGACCTGACGCGGTGGCTGCAACTGGCGATCGAGATTTACGGACAATTGCAGTACTCGCTGCAGCCCCGTCTGCACCTTGAACTGGGGATGCTGCGGCTGGTGCACGCGGGACGGTTGAAGCCGATCGAAGAGGCGCTGAGAGATCTGGCGGCGGCGGAGAAGCCACGCACCGCGCAGGCCCCGCCGCTGACGGCGCGCAGCCTGCAAGCGAGCGTGGGCGCGCCGCGGCCGGCTGCACCCGCGGGCGGGAGCCTGCGGGAGCGATTGACCTCGGTGCTCGAGCAAAAGAACGCCCGCCTGGCGCTGGACGCAGTGCGCAGTTCGGAGATCGTGGAAAGCCCGGGGGGCGTGGAGTTCATCACCTCGAGGACGCAGGCCATGGGTCTGCGCGGCACCGACTTCGAGCGCAACGTGGCCGTGGCGGCGGGGCGGGCCCTGAAAGTGAAGCTGACCATCGGCGACACCGCGCCTGGGGACGCCGCGAAGGCGGCCACCGGCGCCGCCGGGAGCGGAACTCCGGCCGCGGCTCAGCCGGGCGTGGAGCCCGCTGAGCAGGAACCGAATGCGGTGGCGCAGCGGGCGCTGGCCAACCCCGAGGTGCAGCGCTTTCAAGAGTTGTTCCCCGAAAGCAAGGTGCGCGGCGTCCGCGACCTGAAGGAGTAAACCGACATGAAGTTACCGGGTGGCATGAACATCCAAGGCATGATGAAGCAGGCCCAGCAGATGCAGGCGCGCCTGCAGGAGGAGATCGCCGCCATTCGCGTGGAGGCCTCAGCGGGCGGCGGCATGGTGACCGTTCAACTCGACGGCCACAAGAACTGCCTGGGCGTGAAGATCGACCCGGAAGCGGCGGGCGACGCGGAGATGCTGCAGGACATGGTCCAGGCGGCCTTCAGCGAAGCCGCGCGCAAGGTCGACGAAGAATCCCAGAAGAAGACTGCCGGCATGCTGGGCGGGATGGGCCTGCCGCCCGGTCTGATCTAAATTGAGAAGGGGCCAGCCGGGGTGCGTTCTTGAGACAGCGCTTGGTGGTGGCCCCGCAAGAGCACGCCGATGCCTGACTTTGCCGAACCGCTCGCACGCCTGATTGCCGAAGTAAAACGACTGCCCGGCATCGGGCAGAAATCCGCGCAGCGCATTGCGTTCCACCTGTTGCGCACGCCGCGCGAGGACGTCGATCGTCTGGTGACCGCGCTGGTGGACGTGAAAGAGAAGCTGGGGCTGTGCGCGATCTGCGGCAACATCAGCGAGGCCGAGCTGTGCCCCTACTGCACCGATCCGCACCGCGACCGGACCAAAATCTGCGTAGTCGAAGAGCCGCCCAACATTCTGCCGATTGAGACGACGCGCACGTTTGACGGCGTGTACCACGTGCTGCACGGCTCGATCAGCCCGCTGCGGGGCGTAGGCCCGGAGCAGTTGCACATCAGGCAGCTACTCACGCGGCTGGAGGACGGCACGGTGCAGGAGATCATCCTCGCCACCAACCCCACGGTCGAAGGCGAGGCGACGGCGGTGTACCTGGCGCGGCTGCTCAAGCCGCTGGGCGTGCGCGCCACGCGCATCGCCATGGGCATCCCCGTCGGCAGCGATCTCGAGTACGCCGACGAGGTCACGATGTCGAAGTCGCTCGAAAACCGCAGAGAGATGTAAGCGGCCGGCAGCGCCCGCTTATAGATGGATGTAACGGCCGAGCGCCGAAGCGGCCAGAAGATCCAGCTTCTTCACACCCTGCCACCACGGCGAGTAGAGCCGGATAGGGGCGCTCACATTCTTCCAGAACGCCTTGTCGGTGCGGCGCGGAGGGATCCCTTGCAGCGCGCTCCAGAGCATCTTCTTGTTCCACGGTTTCACGCCGCCGGCGGCATGGCTCATGATGTAAGACACGACGCCGGGCATGAAGTCCATCCCATCCGGACCGACCGGACTCACGGGCTCGTCGCAAACCATCGTGGCGGCGTTGAACACATCCTGGTCCGGTATGTGAAAAAGGAAGGTGCGGTCCTTGACGAACACATTCTGCCGCCCTCCAATCGCTGGTTCCATCAACTGCAGCAAGCGCTGCCATGTCTGGAGGAAGTTACTGTGTTGCCTCGATACTCCGACAAAACCGGCGTTGAAAATGATCGACTGCTCGCGGATGAAGCGGACGCCATGCGGCTCGAAGTACTCCCGCCAGGCGTGGCGGAGGGGATGATCCGGCGGCAGGCTGGGGATTAGATCGGCGCACACGGCTACGCCAAACCGAATCCACTCCTCGAAGAACGACCAGCGGCACTGGACCAGAATGTCCGGGTCGAAGTAGAAGAGCGCGCCAGCCTCGGGGCAGTAATCGTCCCACAGGGAGAGCATGAAGTCGGGCTTGTAATTCATGAAATGCAGTTGTGTCGAGAGGGCTACGAAGCGCAGGACCAGGCCGGGCGCCACGGCCAGCTCCGAGTAGCGGCTTTCGCGCCGGGCCGCCGCGGCCCAGGGTGGCAGATCGCCGCGATAGCCGGCGTAGACTGTGCCCCGGAATCCATGCTCGTAGAGCGAGTTCACCAAAGCGCCCACGCCATAGTGGTAATCGCGTTCGAAGAGAGTGCAGATGACTGAATCCATCACGATTCCCCGTCGCGGCCAACCAGCGGCTGGCCGGCCTCCAGGACGAAATGGGCCAACATGGAATGCCCGCTGATGTGCCGCAAGGTGGTGAACCTTTGCAGCACGGCGAAGGGGCAAAACACGGCGCGAAAGCCGCGCTCGATCCACCGGTTGCGGAAGCGCCGCGCAGCTTTCCAGCGCAGATAAGCGGGCGAGCAGACGGAGATCCACCACACCGCGACGCGCAGCGTGATGGGCTCATACAGAACCTGGACCAGACGCCAGCCGTGGCGCGCGCCGAGCGCGGCGCAGGAGGCCTGATTCCAGCGCGTCAAGTGGTGCGGAGGCTCATCAAATACGTCGCGCTGGTTTAAGCGGCGGGTGGGGCGCCGCTCGGACGGCACGGAGAGCCAGAGGTGGGCCGCCGCGAGCGCGTGGCGGCGGGCGAACTGGAACAGAGCGCCGGGGCGGTCGAGATGCTCGAGGACATGGAAGCCGGCGATGTGGGCGATGCGCTCGCAGCCCTCATCTTCCAGTTCGGCGGCCAGATTCAGTTGGCGTGCGCGCAACCCACGCTCGCGGCACAGCCGGACCGCCTCGGCGGAGAAGTCGACTCCGGCCGCAGCCAGGCCGCGCCGGCGGCATTTCTCAAGAAACGCACCGGCACCACAACCGACTTCCAGAAGCTCCTCGCCGGGGTTCCCGTGGCGCAGCACTTCTTCGAACTCCCAGCGCTCCGCGGCGTAGAGATCCAATGCCTCATACGCGAGCCGATACCAGTCAGCCGATGGCGCACGCAGCGGCGAGCAGAACTCCAGGCCGCACTGCGGGCAGCGCAGCATGGCGTACTCGAGCGCCGTCTCGGCCGCAACCGCGGTGAGGCGCTGCTGCAGGCCCGCATCGGCCGGCGCGAGCAAAGCATGCTGGTCCGCCACGTTGTAGCGTTCGACCGGCTCGGCGGCGTTGTGGCCACAGGCGGGACACTGGGGCGCGCTCATGGGGTGGCGCTTTCCGGCGCGAGCCGCAGTCCGCGCCAGGCGAGGGGAATCATAACCAACAGGCCGCCAGCGAGTGGGAGCGCTCCAAACAGCACCGCTCCGCGGACCGTGGACAGATTCAGACAGGCAGCGGCCACAAGCTGGCACACGACGATGACCGGAATGCTGAAGTAGAGGCCGCCGACCCAGCCTTTGGCGGCATTCATCGAAAAGACTAATCCTATAAAGGAAATCAGAAGACTCGCCGCCACGATATACTGAACATCGGATTGCAGTCCACTGTACTTTGCGCCCAGAACCCAGATGAGCTGATTGGGGATCAGGAATGCCAGCAGCAACAATGCGCCGCCGCCGGCCAGATAGCAACAAACGACCTGAATGTACTTTGTGGTCAATGCATGCCGTGTCTGCACGCGAGCGAACCGCGGCAGAACGACAGTGGTCATAATGGAACCAAGAATCGTGAATACTGCTCCCAGGCGGGATAGCGCGCCGACTTCTGCAATCTCCTTTGTGTGGCCGAAGATGGAAATAACGATCACGCTGGCCTGTCCATACACGCAGTAGAACAGCGCGTTGGGTATTTCATTCTTCGACAGATCCAATATCGCTTGTCTGTCTCCCGGCGTCGCCTGCGCCTCCGGCGCAATCACCCGGTTCGCCCAGCGCCAGCCGAAAAGCGCTTGCAGGGCAAAGCCCAGGCCGTTGACGATCAGAACGACCGCCGTGCTCATGAAAGTGAGAGTGGCGCCGGCGATGAAGGCCAGGCGGAGCAGCGCGGCCGACAGATCGAGCGTCTGCAGCCGGGTGATTTCGGTGCGCAGCCGGGGCACGATCGACCAGATGGTGTAGTTCATCTGCAGCAGCGCGCTGACCAGGAGGATCGCCCAGATGCCGATGGTCAACTTGAACGAGGCGCCCGCGCGGAGACTGAGGGAGAAGAGCACGGCAGTGAACACGAGCGCGCCGAAGAGAAAGTAGAACAAGCGCAATTTGAGAGCGGAGCGAAGAAGCTGCCCCAGGCGCAGATTATCATTCCAGACTTTGCCACCCAAAGCCAGCAAGGCATTACCAATGCCGAGGTCGGAGAGAGTGGAGAGAATAATAAGAGAGCTTGCCGCCACCGTGTAGACTGCAAAGTCGGCTTTTGTGAGGTTGCGGACGATCAGGATTCCAGTCAGAAAAGCAACAAACTGGATGAGCACCTGAAATCCGGCAAAAGTCGAAATAATTCCAGCCCATTTTAATATGTAATCTTTGTCAGGGAATTGCCAGAGGGGTCCGATGGATTGCTTATTATCCATAAATCAGTGCATTCAATCACTCGATTGAAGAAAGGGGACAAACCTGTGGGATTTCGTCCATGGCGCGACGACGGGGCACATCGTTCTGCCGATTGTATCACCGGCCTCGGGAGCGGGCGGCGCGAGGCGCTGAGCAGCGGGCTGGATCGCAGGCGGCGCTGACGGGCAAGCCGGTGCGGCGCAGGCGATGCGGCCGGGCCCACGCCGAACGGCGCCGGCCCGGCTGATCTGGCGCTATGCGCGGCGCGTGGAAGGCCGCTTCTTCGGCGACGCAAGCTTCTTGGCGGACTTCTTGACGGACGTCTGCTTGGCGGACTTCTTGACGGGCGGCTTCGTAGGCGGTTTCGTGGGCTTCTTCGTCGGCTTCTTGGCGGGTGGTTTGGTGGGCGCACTGGGGGCCTTGCCAGTCAATGCGGCCAGGAGAGCGCTGCCAATGGGGGAGCCGAGGCCGGTGCAAGCATCCCACCCGGGTCCGGCGTGGTAGCCGCCGTTGTCCCCGATGGTGATGTCTTTGAGCGCCTGGGCCGTAGCCGGGAGCTGGTAGAGTTGCGGGGTCAGGAAACCGACGGATTTGCCCAAGCCCTGGTTCAGGATTGCGATCAGCGCGGCCCACAACGGGGCGACGGCGCTGGTTCCGCCGACGACGCCGGGTTGTCCGTCTACGAGAATCTGGTAGCCGGACTGCGGGTCGGCATCGGCGGCGATATCGGGCACGCCGCGGCCGGCCCCGGCGCCGGGATTGAGCGAGGGCGGCAGGTGCACGCCGTTCTGGAAAGCGGGAACGGGGAAGACACTGCTGATGCCGCCACCAGTGGCGCCGCCGCCCTTGCTTAGCAGCGCACCCCAGACGGTCTCGGTGCCGTCGGCGAGCAGCCGGGTGCCACCGCAGGCGAGCACATTGGGGCTGGAGGCTGGGAAATCGACGCTGGCCGTCTTCACGGTGGCGTCGGTTGAATCCGTATAGCCGTTATCGCCCGCGGCGACGCAAATGGTGACGCCGAGCAACGCCGCGTCGGCGCAGTGCGAATCGAAATCCTTGAGCGCCTGCGCCGTCCAGTCGCTTTCGGCCGAACCCCAACTGATGGAGACGACGCTTGGGTTGCGCACGGTGTCATGCACGGCGGCGGTGACGGCGTCGATGAAACCGGAGTCGGTGTTGGGCGTGAAGTAGACGGCGATGCGCGCGCCCGGCGCGACGGCACCGGCGACTTCGATATCGAGCATGACCTCGCCGTCGGCGCTGTTGGGGTCGCCGGCGGGGGCGTTCTTACCGCCATCGACGGAGACGGCGGTCACCTGGGGTTCAGTCACCTTGAGACCGGCGAAGTAGTTCTTCAGGTCGGTGTTGGTGTATCCGCCGCCGAGTTCAATGATGGCAATGGTCTGGCCGGTCCCGTCGAGTTTAGCCGGGAACTGGTACAACTTCGCGACCTCGAGAGGAGTGAAAGAGCCGTCTGTGGCGGCGCGCGGCCTCAACCCTGCTTTGGGTTCGTTCCCGGTCGGCTGTTTATGGGGGTGGAAGCGAAAGTGGGGCCGGACCTGCGGCCGGTTGTCCAAACCAAACACAGCCTCGATGAGCGAGTGCACATCGTCGGTGACGGAGAGGGTGCCGGTGCGGCCGCGGTACTCCACAGCGCCGATGGAGTAGTTATTGAGAGTCGTCCCGAAAGCCGCCTGCATCGCCGCGGCGGGTCCGGAGAGGCGCAACTTGCGCTCGGCGACGCTGGCTTCGAGGACGGTCAGGCCGTGGCGGTGGGCGAAGTCCTCGAGACGGGCGATATCGGCGGGATCGGCGCCGAACAGTTCCGCGAACTGAGTGTGGGTCAGCGGCTTGCCGGCGGCGCGCGCCTTGGTGGCGGCCGCGGTGGCCGGGCGCGGACGGATGCGGATGGTCACCTCTATGGTCTGCTCAGGGTTGACGGCGCCGATCAAGCTGGCGCCTTTCAGAGCGTTCTTGTGGCTTTTGGGAAGCGTCTGGCGCTTCGGTGATTTGGGAGACGGCATTCTGGTTTCCTCCAAGGACGGATGCCCAGCCCAGCGTGGGCACCGGTCTCAACATTCGATCAGCAGGTGGCACCGGGAGTTCCAGCCGGCGTCCGAACCAGGCCTCCGCATCGGGCCAAAGGCCTCGGGGCATTGTACACCCGACTGCAACCATTTCAAAGACGTAATTGGCCCGGATGCCTGTTGGGACATGGCGCGGCCCGCCCGGGTGGCAGAGCTCAAGGCAGGAGCGTAGGGGCGTTTCAAGGAGTGATTCTGGCCGGTTCAGTGAGGATTTGCGAGCCGAGAGTGCGGCGCGGCCAGATGGGCATTCAAAAGAGTGGCAGAGTTCGTCCCGCGGCGCTCAAAAACGAAAAAATGGAGGAACAAAGCCAATTATCGACTTTTGTTTTTAGAATCAATTAGATAATAAGCTATCATTAGATAGATTTGGCATGCTTTTACATCCTCCGCGCGGGCTGCACAAGCGGAACCCACCGACCGTGGCGCGAACCCGCTGCTTTCACGCTACACCCAGCGTCAAGCGAGATTCGGAGAGCTGGGCCAAGAGGCGCGGCATCCCGCAACACGAACCGCAAACTCCGCCGCCGGCGCCGGCCAGGTCCTGGCACGGTGCGCACGAGAGTGGGCGCGCCGCCGAGCCCGAAAAGCACCGCGCGCAGGCTCGTCAGCAGTGTGCGCCGCGCGGAGACTGGCGGAACCAACACGGTGGTGAGGGCGAACAGCAGGGCGCCGCGACAAGGATGACGCGGTAACGCGCCAAATTTTCACAATCTTTTCATCCACTTGCCTAAAGTGCTGGCTTGCCAGTGCCGATGGTGGGGCTAGCTGGAAGTCGAACCCGGTCCTCAGATCGGGTTTCGGAAGAGGAGATTGAACATGGAATTCGGCCCCATTATCATCATCATTCCGCCTGTGCTGTAGTCCAGGCTCGTTGCAGGATGAACTGGACGGGGCAGGCTCTGCCGGCCTGATCGTGCGAACACAGCGCACGTCTCAAAACCGACGATTCTGACACCGCGCACCTACGAAGGTGTGACAAAACTCCCAGGTAGGATTTCAAACTGAAGTACTACACTGGAAGTACTGTCAGTACTAGATTTAGTACTAGATCTTTAGTCCTATTTCTGATATACAGGACTTATCGTGAAGCAGATTGGAGTGCGTGCCGCCGTCTGGCTCGCCGGCCTGGCGTTTGTCGCCAACGCGCGAATATCGCCGCCTTCACACTCCGGTATTGATTCGCAGTTGGATCAGTTCAGCGCGCAGGGAATGCATGCGCTGGCGAATCTGGAGTACCGGCAAGCGATTCGGGCCTTCGCAGCGGGAGCCGAGGCGGCGAAAAGCGCGGGCAATCCGGGCCGCGAACAGCGGTTTCTGAATGCGCTGGCGGGCAGTTACCTGGTGCTGCACGAGTACCGCAGAGCGCTGGATGTGTATGAGGAGGCGCGGGAAGTGGCGCGGCGGTGCGGCAACGCCGAAGCGGAAGCCGTGGTGGGGTTGAACCTGGCTACGCTGTACTCCCTTTTAGGCGACGTCGATGAGGCAGCGCAAGAGATGCGCGAGGCGCGGCGGTCTCTGCCAGTCAAGTCCCGGTTCTGGGCCAACTACTACGCCAGCGAATCGCAGATTGCGCTGCGAATGCGGGACGGTGAAGTGGTACTGCGCGCGGCCGAAAGCGGCATGGACGCCGCCGACGCGCTGGGCAACACCGAGGTAAGGGCCGCTTTGGCCGAGGACCTGGGCCTGCTATGGATGGAACGCCGCGAGTTCGACCGGGCGGAGGGGGCGCTGTTGGAAGCCTACCGGCTACGGCGTCTGCACCGGTTGCGGGACGTGGAGCCTGTGTTGATCGCGCTATCGCGCCTGGCGCTGCAGCGGGGGCAGGCAGAGCGGGCGGAGTGGCTGGCGAGGCTGGCGGGCAATTCGCGGACGGATTCGCCGTCGAGCGCGTCGCCGTGGCAGAGCGCGTTCGCATTGGCGCAATCGATTGCCGCGGCGGGACGGCAGCACGAAGCTCTGCGAGCGTACCGCAAAGCGCTCGACATTGCCACGACGTGGCGGCAGGAAATCGTACCGTCGCAGGAGATTCAATTATTGGCCGGCATCGGCCTGTACCAGGTGGCGAGCGCGTACGCCTCACTGGCTGCGGAGCTGGGCGCGCGCGAGGGCAGCAAGGCGCTCATGTGGAAGGCATTCGTGGCGGTGGAGCAGACGCGGAACGCGGCGCTGTGGGAGCAGTCGCAAGCGAAGCTGGCCGAGGACGCGGAGTACCGTGAAGCGCTGGTGCGATGGCGCTCGCAGGAGTTCTGGCGGTTTGGGAACGACCAACCGGGCAAGGCGCGCGCGGCCGCGGCGTCGTGGGCGCTGCAAAGGAAACTGAGAACGCTGGAGAACCGCGGGCCGAGGGCGCCCGGGGCGAGTCTCGGACTGAATGGAGATGCCGGGTGGCAGCGGCTGCAAACGAAGCTGGGACGGGGCGATGCGCTGTTGTCGTTCAGCATTGGCGAGGAGCGCTCGTGGTTGTGGGCGGTGACGCGCGATTCCTTCGAACAGGTGCCGCTCGAGGGGCGGGAGCGGCTGGCGCGGGCGCTGAACGCGTTCGGCGAGGCGGTACGACGGGGGCTTCCAGGGGCGGAGACGCAGGGAGAGGGTCTGTACCGGGAGTTGTTCGGCGGACTCTCGGAGAAGGTCCGTTCACGGGAGAGATGGTTGTTGTCGCTGGATGACGCGCTGCTGGAAGCGCCCTTGGCGGCGATCTGCCGAAGAGAGGGTGGAGTCCGGCGGTACCTGATGCAGGACCACATCCTGGAGCCGGTGGCGTCGGTATTCCTGGCACTCGGTGGGAAGCCGCAGGAGCGGGCCGCCGAACTGTTTCTGGGCGTTGGCGACCCGATCTACAACCGGGCCGACGCGCGCTGGGCGGGGCAGCGGACGAGTGCGGCGGGAGGGCCCGGCCTGGAATTGCCGCGACTGCCGGGCAGCCTGACGGAACTGGAGCGTATCGGCCGGCAATGGAACAGCCAGGGAACGCGAGCGCGGCTCCTCACCGGCGGCGCGGCGACGCCGGAGCGCTTCGCACTCGAAGTGGCCGCGCGGCCGAAAGTAATTCACATTGCGGCGCACCTGATCCAGGAAGAGACCGACCAGCGCGGTTTCGTATTGATGCCCGGCGGGCCGACGGAGCAGTCGGCGGTAGTAGTGCGCCGGCCTTCGGAGATGTTTCTGATGTTGTCGTTGCGCCCGGACGGCCGCGCCGATGGGCTGACGGCGCGCAGCGTCGGGGCATTCACGCTGCCCGGGAGTCTCGTGGTCATGAGCGGATGCGGCACCGGTCTGGGCACGCATCAGCCGGGGGCGGGACTCGCTGGGTTTTTCAAGTCTTGGATCGCCGCGGGCGCCTCCGGGGCAATCGGGACTTTGTGGTCGATTCCGGACGACGCCTCCGCGTTGTTCGACGTCTTCTATGCGTGCTTCCGGCAGGGCATCAAACCCTCGGCCGCTCTGCGGGAAGCACAACTGGCACTCCTGGCAAAGGGAGGCTGGCAGTCACGGCCCGCATTCTGGGGCGCGTGGATTTCGGTTGGGCGGAACTAAAATGGCAAAGCAATGTAATTCGAGCAGGCACACCGACCGGGACGATCGACACGATGTTCCGGCGGATCAGAATTCGAATGAGCCCCCCATGGGCGCCCATCCGTCGCCCGGCAGCTCATTGCGGAGCTGGAGTGCGCTAGTGGAAGGCGTCCAGCGCGGTGAGCGCATAGAGATGGAGGAGCTGTACAAGAATTTCAGCCGGGGCATCCGCTATTATTTCTGTAAACATTTGGGACCGGCGGACCTGGACGATCGCGTGCACGATGCGTATCTGACGGTCGTTCAGGCGATTCGAGCAGGAGCGCTGCGCGAGCCTGAAGCCCTGATGGGATTCGTCCGGACGATTATCCGGCGGCAGGTGGCGGCGGGGATCGACGCCGCGGTGCAGTCGCGGCGCGAGCGCGCCGAGTTTGAAGTCGGGACCCTGATCGCGGACGGCCGCCAGAACCCGGAACAGGAGGCGATCTGCCGCCAGAAAACCCAACTCATGGTCCAGGTGCTGGAGGAAATATCGGTTCGCGACAAGGAGATTCTCACACGTTTTTACCTGCGCGGCCAGACTCAGGGGAAGATCTGCCGGGAGATGCAGTTGACCGAAACGCAGTTCCGGCTGCTGAAATCCCGGGCCAAAGCACGCTTCGGCGAGCTGGGCCGGAAACGGCTGGCGATGGCAGAACCTGAATTTGGGATGAGAAAAATGGCGGAAGCATGACACTTGTTTAATGAGTTGTTAGGATGACGGAGGTCAGACGGACGTCAGACGAACCTCCGCTCAAAATCAGAATAGCGAGGGATCGAATGGTTCGGTTCTTAGCGTGCTCATTGGTTGGTGGTTCGGAGGCCCGGGTGGAAGAGTCGGAGCGTGGTTTGAGTTGCCTCAAAGAACGGGAAATTGACGAACTGATCTTCGGCCGGCTTTCAAGTAATGACAGGCAGCGGTGTCTGACTCATTTGCTCTGGTGCGGGGCATGTCAGGAGCGGGTCGAGGAAGATCGCGAGTTTGCTCGAGCGACCCGGGACGCCGCGCTCCTAGTGGAGCGGAAGGAATCAGCAGCGCGCGGTGCGGCTTCCGCGTTGAGCTGGAGACAGCGCCTGGCAGGCTGGCTAGGCACCCCTTTCTCAACCCGCTGGGCGGCCGTGGCGGCCGCGGCCTGCGTGCTGGTGGCGCTGGGGATTTACGTGCCTTGGCACGGCGCCGCGGACGGCGGGAGTGAGGTGCTGCTCCGAAGCGAGCGCGGGAGTGCCACACCGGCTACCGTGGAAAGCGCGGCGGGCGGGCATCTACGTCTGCGCATCGACATTTCGGACGTCGCTCCGATCAGCCGCTACCGCATTGCTCTCGTGGATCGGGCCGGACGTATCCTCGAAACAAAGACTGTGGCGGCATCTGGAGGAAGCGTGAGCTTCGCGGTCGAGCAGAGCCTGGAGATCTCGCGCTACTGGATTCGCCTCTCGGCTCCGGATGGCCAATTGCTCCGGGAATACGCACTGCAAGTGCACTGAGATGAAGCCGCGAGCGCGGCAATCGCCCGTCAGCCCGTAAGCGATCAAAGCCTCGCAGGGTGCCGCGTCTCAGCGTCCGCGCACAGCTTCGAGTTCCTCCAACGTGCGCGGCCAATCCTCCCGCAACAGACGAGACAGCGCCCGATCGGCCAGCAGCTTGCCTCCCGTCTGACACACGGGACAGTAGTTCGTTTCATTCGACGCATAGCGGATCCTCTGGATCCGGTTTCCGCAGCGCGGACACGGCTGGCCGTACCTTCCATGAACCGCCATATCCGGTCGAAATGCGGTCACCCGCTCGGGGAACGCCGAGCCGCTGGCGGCGCGCAGTTTCTCAATCCACTCAACAAGAACCGCGCATGCCGCGCGGTGCAGCCGGGCCATCTCATCCGGCGTGAGCCGGGATGTCAGCGCGACGGGTGAAAGCTGGGCGCGGTGCAGGATTTCGTCGGAGTAGGCG
>Ga0302320_10002136_pt1 | contig 47093 bp, 38 predicted proteins | sample Bog_T0_3_FD_202130 | JGI IMG/M metagenome (GOLD analysis project Ga0302320, IMG submission 202130) | Peat permafrost microbial communities from Stordalen Mire near Abisko, Sweden - Bog_T0_3 | ecosystem: Environmental > Terrestrial > Soil > Wetlands > Peat | place: Sweden: Abisko, Stordalen Mire... | reverse complement strand
AAGCTGGGCGGATCGGCTGGGAATCCCGAGACTCTGTTGACCTCAACTTCTCGAACCGCCGGATGCGGACCCGCTTGTCCGGTGGTGTGGCAGGGGAGGAGAGGCGACTCTCCCCCCTATGCCGATCTAGGGCGTTTTTTTGCGCGAGGCGTTTTTCGCAGCGAGGTTGAAGAGATTTCAGACGATTCCGGGCTTCGAGGCTGATTCAGAAATAATATGGAGTGCGATGTCCGAATCTTCGGAATCAAGATACGAATTGCGGTGACAAGAGATAATGGTTCTCAGAGGTTTAGCGTTTCGGAATGCAGGGATTTGAGTTGCGCACAGTTGGCTCGCACCGCCGCGCCATCTCTTACAACATGGGCCACATCTTCACTTTCCTGCGCTCCAGTGCCTACCTTCTGGCAGCCGGACTCATTCTGCTGCCTATCTGCGCTTTCGCTCAAAGCTTTGAGGTGAGCGGCACAGTCTCCGACCCCGCCGACAGACCGGTCTCCGGCGCTTCCGTTGAACTCATTGACGGAATGGGTTCTGTGCTCAGCCGCGCCGTTACGGACTCCACTGGGAGCTTCCAACTCTCGCCAGGTTCAGAGGGCGAGTATCAACTCATTGTGAAAGCGGTGGGATTCCAAACCGCTTCAAGAAAGCTAGCAATCGACGCAGCCGAAGGGCATTACAAGATCAACGTTCGACTGACGATTGCTGCGAGCGAATTGGTCATCGTCACATCCGACGTGAACCAGGTCGATCTGTTTTCTCCCGATCCGGCCGAAAAGGTCTTTGTCCAACAGAACCTCATCGATGCAAACCCCGGCCGTCCCGGTGCTCCCGTCTCCATTCCTGGCTTTCCAATCGAGACCGCGTCCGGCGGAATCAAAGCGCCGCAGTATTTCGCGCCTGGGGTTGCGGGAGATCACGGTGAGCCGGTCGCTCAATTCATTGCTGTCGGCGGCTACCTGCTGCCGAACAACCTTTCCGCAAATGCTCACGGCAATGGGTATGCCGATCCGAACATCCTCATTCCGGCAACCCTTGCAGATGTGCAGGTCGATGGAGGCTCATACAACATTCTTGAGGGGAATCACTCGCTCAATTCAGCCGTCACGTACGGTCTGCGTACGCGAATCGATCCGTTTCTCGCGGTCACAGGCGACTACCGCGATCTCGACCTTGCGGTGGCCCTGAGCCCCGGTAATGCCTCGTGGGTGGCGTTTGAGGGATCTTATGGGAATGGATTTCTCAAGCGCCTTGAGCATCGCCAGCAGTACAAAGTCAACGGGGAACGCATATTCGAGGCAGGGCATCACCAATTCACTCTCTTCGGCATCGGGTATTTCGGCTCCTCTTACATTCCGGGGCTTGTACCCATCGGCATGGCAAACGCCGACACCGAAGCCTACCTGAACGTCGGTGACACGATCGACCCGCGTCAAAAAGACCAAACGCATACCGCGCTTATTGCCCTCAACGATGTATGGACAGTGCATGGGAAGCAGCAAATTCAATTCTCTGGATTTTTCCGCACCTACAACCTCTCGCTCTATTCGGACTTCGGTCAGGGGCTGATCCGGCAAAGCGAATTTCGGACCGTCGCAGGTGGTAGCGCCAACTATTCGAACAAAATCGACGACATGCTGTCAGTGCTGGCCGGTCTCGACTTCGAGCGTGAAGCGCCGCGGAGAGATGATCTCGATCACTACAACTTCTACAGCCCTGGCGATATGACCTACGGGCCATTCACCAAAGTGGACGGAAGCAATGTGACGATTACGCCAATCACCCCACATGCCGCAGTTCAGGGCGCGTTCGGAAGACACCTCCGTTACTACGCAGGTTGGCGGCGCGATCAGATCGACTTTGACAATCAAGATCTGGTGCTGGCAGAGAGCTCATTTCACGAGTGGATCGGCGTCAACTCCCCCAAGGCCACTGTCTCCGTTCTTCCCGGCTCCGCAAGGTGGGCTCCTCTTATCTCGGCCAGCGCTGGCGAATCGTTCTTCACTGAAGATCCAAGAATCGGAACCGGCACGGCGCACGCAACTCCGGTGAGTCGCGCCCACTCCTATCAATTGGTCACCAGCAAGGCGATTGCGCATACTGACCTCAAGCTGACTCTGGGGCATGTAACAACTGCGGAACAATTAGCCAAGATCGATCCGGACACGGGGTTGCAGGAGGACCAGGGGCCTGGACGGCTCCGCTTTCTCTCCGCTGCATTGAGGCAGAACTTCAGCGCCGGCTCGCTTCTTGCAACATACTCTAAGGCTGATGCTCGCGATATCGACTCTGGCCAACCAACAGCCGAGGCGCCACGTACTATCTTTGATCTCCTCGGTGCATCAGAGAAGCTGCCATTGCATCTACAGGCAAAGGGAGAATTCGAATACGTAGGCGCTAAGCCCCTCGGCACCGGCTGCAATCCTGACCCCACTGCGCAATGCGTCGGCGTCTCGGTCAGAGAATTCCGTGCGAATATCGCACGTCCATTTGAGGAGGGGCGCTTCAACATCGGAGTAAATTTGCTGGTGGCGAAGGGATTTACAGGTCAAACTCTGGAGAACTTCTGCCCATCGGTTGCTTCGGAGGTGACCGGGATTCGTATCCCCTCGTACGCGAGTGTGAGTTTTACTTACAGGTTCGGCGCTCAGATCGTTCATTGATCGAGAGGGCTAATTCGTTGTTACACCTCGTCGAGGTAATCTCCTGTGGTGGAGCAAGAGGAGGTTGATAACGTCAGTTGACGCCCAAGGTGCTGATCGACGACTATTTACGCGCAATTTGTGGGATCGGTCCCGCAAAAACGCCCATGCAATCAGGATTGTTCTTTCGCTGTTGGCAAGTAGCCTGATCGCTCGTAGGGAACGATGGAGGGCGATGCGCGAGGTCTTGGAGCACGTCGCAAAAATGCCTGTGCCGCTGTTGGTTTTGGCCCCTCAGACCGGTCGCACGGGGACTACGCTCCGTATTGCTCGTTGCTCACCTGCTCAAGCCAATCGACGGTTTTGCCCTCCAGCTTTTCTTGGATGGCAAGATGGGTCACGGCCGTGGTTTGCGCCGCTCCGTGCCAATGCTTTTCTCCCGGCGCAAACCAGATGACATCGCCGGGCCGGATCTCCTCGATGGGGCCGCCCCAGCGCTGCGCACGGCCGCAGCCCGACACGACAACCAGGGTTTGACCGAGCGGGTGGGTATGCCAGGCCGTGCGCGCGCCCGGCTCGAAGGTGACGCTGGCGCCCACGACGCGCGCGGGGTCGGGCGCCTCAAACAACTTGTCGATGCGGACTATGCCCGTGAAATAATCCGCCGGCCCCTCGCCGGACGGTTGCGAACCGACGCGCTTGATTTCCATTGCTTCCTCTCTCCTGATTCAGTCAGTGTGTTGGTCGTACCCTCAGAGGCCGGTCATCTTCTCGATGTGCTCAGGATAGCGCGCGCCCTGCACGTGGATCTTCGATGCAGCGCTTTCGATCTGCTGAAGGTCCTCGGCCGTAAGCTCAACGGCAGCGGCTCCTATGTTCTCTTCAAGCCGATGCAGCTTCGTCGTGCCCGGAATGGGAACGATCCAAGGCTTCTGGGCCAGCAGCCAGGCCAGCGCGATCTGAGCAGTCGTTGCGTTCTTGCGTTTGCCGATCTCGCCCAACAGGTCGACGAGGGCCTGATTCACCTTCATGGCATCCGGCGTAAAGCGCGGGGTCGAGCTGCGTATGTCAGTTTTTTCAAACGTCCTGCTTGCGTCCATTTTTCCAGTCAGAAAGCCTTTGCCCAGGGGGCTGAAGGGCACGAAGCCGATGCCGAGCTCTTCAAGCGTGGGAATAATTTCTTCCTCGGGCTTCCGGTACCAGAGTGAGTACTCGCTCTGGAGTGCGGTCACGGGCTGCACGGCGTGGGCGCGGCGGATGGTCTTCGCGCCAGCTTCAGAGAGGCCAAAGTGCTTGACCTTGCCTTGCTGGATGAGGTCCTTGACGGCTCCGGCCACGTCTTCAATCGGCACCTCTGGATCAACGCGGTGCTGGTAGTAGAGATCGATGACATCGGTCCTCAGGCGCTTGAGCGAGCCATCCACGGCTTGCTTGATGTGTTCGGGAAGACTGTTAGTCGGCCTCGGGCCGCGGCTTCCGTCGGGATTGATATCGAAGCCGAACTTCGTGGCGATGACGACCTGGCCACGGAACGGCTCAAGGGCTTCGCCGACGAGCTCCTCGTTGTTGAATGGGCCGTAGACCTCGGCGGTGTCGAAGAAGGTGACGCGGCGCTCGACGGCCGCGCGAAGAAGCGCAAGCGAATCCTTCTTTTCCGGAAACGGTGCATAGGAAAAGGTCATTCCCATACAGCCAAGGCCGAGAGCGGATACTTCAAGATTGCTGTTTCCCAATTTACGCTTTTGCATTGATTCACCTTTCAGTCAGGACCGAAGCCGATCATTGTCAGATCCAGAGTGAGAGCAGCGGCCGCTCCACTGTCCTTCTCAATCCAAGCTATAGAATAATGCCGTCCGATCGGTATCCCGATCCTGCCAATCTATTTTCTATTTCTGTCGATGCACACATTATTGTGCATCGTATCGTGAATTGGGCGTTAGGGTGAACCAAGATCGCCTAGCCGGCCACCTTTGCCGTTTGCCCCTGCCATGGGCGAGAATGGAGGGGTGGCCATGCCCAATCCCCCCCGCACCATCGAGTACCCGTTCACCGACGTTCCCGGCGCGCTGACCGAGATCCGCGCCGGCCGCATGGTGGTCGTCGTGGACGACGAGGATCGCGAGAACGAAGGCGACCTGACGCTGGCCGCCGAGTTTGTGACCCCGGAGGCCATCAACTTCATGGCCCGGTTTGGCCGTGGGCTCATCTGCCTCACATTGACCGAAGAGCGCGCCGATCATCTGCGGCTCTTCCCCATGACACAGCAGAACTCCTCGCGTTTTGGCACTGCGTTTACCGAGACCATCGAGGCGCGGGAGGGGGTCACCACTGGAATCTCTGCCGCGGACCGGGCGCACACCGTCCGCACCGCGATCGACGCGCACTCGACGGCGGCCGACCTGGCTCGTCCCGGCCACATCTTTCCATTGCGGGCGCGCAGGGGCGGCGTGCTGGTGCGCGCCGGACAAACTGAAGCCTCAGTGGACCTGGCGCGGCTGGCAGGGCTCAATCCCTCCGGCGTGATCTGCGAGATCATGCGCGACGACGGGGAGATGGCGCGCATCCCCGACCTCATCCCGTTCTGCAAGGAACATGGGCTGCTGATTCTCACGGTGGCCGAACTGATTCGCTACCGGCTGCGGAACGAGCGCTATATCGTGCGCGCCGGCGAAAGCCGCATCCAGACACGCTATGGCGAGTTCCGCATGATCGCCTACGAGAGCGAGGTAAATGGCGGCGAGAGCCACATCGCGCTGGTGCGTGGCGAGCTTTGCGCCGACTGCCCCGCATTTCACGGTGGGCCGGCAGTTGCAGGGGCGGCAGGAGATCTCTGCTTGACGGCAGCTGGCCAGCAAGAGCCGCGGCCTCCGTGCCCGCACGCGGTTCTGGTGCGGGTCCATACGCGGTGTACGGCGGGCGATGTATTTGCCGCCGACTGCCACTGCCGCGAGACTCTCGATCAGTCGATGCGCATGATTGCCGAGGAGGGTTGCGGCGTGCTGCTCTACCTGCACAATACCTCGCGCGGCTTCGAGATCGATCGCGCATCGGCTATCGTTGACGCGTTCGAACAGGGCGGAGTTGCCGCTGGATCGGCTGAGCCGGAAGCGGGCGGCGCGCGGCTCATTCTCCACCAGGAATTGCGCGCGCGCGAAGGCTCACAGGCGCGCAGCGGGCGCATTCTGCGGGCGATTGGCCTGGGCGGGCAGATTTTGTCGGATCTGGGCATCCAGCGCATTCGCCTGCTCTCGAATACCCCCATGCATATACCCGCCCTGGAAGGCTTCGGGCTTGAGATCGTGGAGCAGGTGGCGATTCCGGTGGCGGAATGCAGCCGGGTGGGGTGAAGCGGGACGCGCTTGCAATGGATTCTTAATGAATTTTTCAAACCAGTTCCTCAATCTGTAAAATATGGTCAAAATTGACCACCCAAAATCACTGAAAGCTTGAAAGTGTAGAATCGAGAAACTGTCCGGCGGGAAGACTCGGCATCGCCCATCATGCGGGAACGACCCCGGCATTGATTCGACCGATTACGAAGACGCTCTCTGAGATCGCCATACTCGTACGAGGAAAGGTTGGATTCGATGAGCGTTCATCTGGTCAATCCGAGTGACAATTCTTTTGGTACCGCGGTCATCACTCCCCGATGGCTGTTTGTGCTTGCGGCGGCCACTCCGCAGGTAGTGGGCGACCCTATTCTTGTGGATGAGTCGCTTGAGCAGATTGTGCCGGAGACCATTCAGCCCGGCGACATTGTGGGCATCAGTGTGCATACCGGCAATGCGCTGCGCGGCTACCAGGTGGGCAAAATGGCGCGCAGCCGGGGCGCGTGGGTGGTCTATGGCGGAATCCATGCGACATTGTTTCCCGAAGAGGCTTTGGAACGCGGAGAAGGGCACGCGGTGGTGAAGGGAGACGGCGACATCGCCTGGGGCAAGGCGGTCATGGATTGTCTTGCGGGGAAGCTGGAAAGGGTCTACGAAGGCGGGCGAATTGAAGGCAGCGAGTTCCTGGCCGCGCGCTGGGATTTGATGAATCCCGAAAAATACATGTGGGCTTCTGTGCAGACCATTCGCGGATGTCCCAAACACTGTTCCTTTTGCAGCGTGTGGCGGACGGACGGGCAAAAGCCCCGGCAGAGGAAGTTTCAAAGCGTGATCGACGAAATTATTGCGCTGCGGCGGCTCGGGTTTCGCTTTATAGCCTTGGCCGACGATAACTTCTATCCGGTCACGAAGACCGATTTGCGGCTGGCTAGGGAGCAAAACAACATCGCGAAGGTTGAAGAGCTGACCGCGATTCGCAACGAGCGTTTCCAACTGATGGACGAGCTGGCCAAGCTGCCCAAAGATATGGTGTTCTATACCCAGATGACCATGGAAGCGGGCGAGGATACCGGCTTTCTGGATGCAATGCGAAAGGCCAATATCAAGGGCGCGCTGGTGGGTGTGGAGGCAGTGACGCCGGAGGGGCTCAAGGCTGTCTACAAGGACTGGAACCTATCGGGCGATGCCCTGGCCAAGCAGTTGCAGACCTTCAAGGAACATGGCGTGCATGTGCTGGGCTCGTTCATCTTCGGTCTGCCAACAGACAGGGCGGCGACCTTCGATGCAACAGTGGCAATGGCGCAGCGGGCGGGAATCACCTTTGCCCAGTTTGTGATGATGACGCCGTTTCCCGGCACCGTGGATTTTGGCCGCTGGGAGAAGGAACAGTCGGTGAATCCTACCATGGTAGGCGACGTGCCGATTACACGCTACTGGCTAATTCCCACCGAGGTCCGCCCCAAGATGTTTACGCCTCATCCCACCATGAGTTCGGATGAAATACGGGAGCGCACGCAAAAGGTGTGGGACAAGTTTTATGAATGGGGGCCTATCTGGAAGCGGTCGGCCTGCATGCCCAATTTGCGGTCCAGGATTGCCTTCATGTTTCTCTCCAAACTCTACCGGCAGATGTATGCGGGGACGGGAATCTCAACCGACAGTGCGCGGCGCAAGAAGTCGAAGGCCTGGGCCAAGTGGACGGCGCGCCAATGCAAGAAGCTGTTCCAGGCAAAGCCCATGCCAGAACTTGCCTCCCCGGTGTGGGAGGCTGGACTGAGCGGCGTGGGGCAGGCAGCATTTGCAGGCAATGGAGCGGAGATTCAAGGGCCATTTGTCGTGATTCCGAAGAACTGACTGCTTTTATAGAAGCGCGCGCAATGCTCTACTTGGGCCGGATCAGCTCGATTCGGTCGCGGGTGCGGACCCAGGTGTTGCCGGCCATGCGGCCCACCGCGTCCAGGCCAGCAGGGTCGATGCGGAAGTCTTCGAACAGATCCTCGCGTACGTGAAAGCGGACCACCTCGCCCAGCACGATCACGCCCGCTCCCGGCGCGCGGCTCACGTAGATGACCTGGAGCAGCTTGCACTCCATCTGCGCCGACGATTCGGCCACGCGTGGCGGGCGTACAACCTGGCTCGCGATCACCGTCAGCGCGGCCAGTTGAAACTCGTCCACCTCCGGCGGAACCTCGGCGGCGGTGTCATTGACGGCAGCGGCGATGGCTTCGTTGACTACGTTCACGACGAACTCGCCCGTCTCTTCGACGTTGCGGAGCGTGTCTTTGCGCAAATCGGATTGCGAGCTCGGCTCTGAGCTGGCGCGAACACGCAGTGCCGGGCAAAACAGCACGGCGGGGGGATTGACCCCCGACTGGCAGAAAGCGCTGAACGGCGCCAGGTTGACCACGCCGTTCCGGCTCATGGTCGATACCAGAGCGATGGGGCGGGGAACGACGATGCCGGTCAGCAGCTTGTGGTTCTGCTTGAGATCGCAGTTGGCCGGGTTGAAACTCAGCATTGAGCGTGCGGAAGGGCCTGGAGCGTTCATACTCATAGACTATCGCGCCGTTTCGGCGAGCTACGCATCCAATCCGGAATGGGACTGATCGTTTCCGGGGCGTGACTATTCTGGTGCGTAGCCGGAAATTTGTACTGTGGTAACACAGCATGATGCACAATCAGTGAATAGGAGAAACTCTTCGTGCCGCGCATACACTTCCAACTCCAACTTGCCGAACTCAAGGATAAGCTGCTGGCCATGGCTGCCCTGGCGCAACAGGCGGTCGAGTCCGCGGTAGACGCCTACCTGCAGCGCGACAAGGGCCTGTGCCAGTATGTCAAGCAGAACGAGACAGCCATCAACACCGCGCAGCGCGAACTAGACGAGATGGCCTATGAACTGCTCGCCAAGGAACAGCCCATGGCCATCGATCTGCGCTTCATCCTGGCGGTCATCAAGATCAACGGAGACCTGGAGCGGATCGGCGACCAGTCAATGGGCATCGCCCGCCGCACCAAGGAGATGCTGAAGATCGAGGAAGTCGATCTGCCGGTGGATTTCGCGGCCATGGGCGAGTTTGCCGGTCGCATGATCCGCTCGGCGGTGCAGGCGCTGCTGGATGGCGACGCGCGACTGGCCGACTCGGTGCGCGAGATGGACGACGAGATCGACCGCATGAACCGCCGCGCTCACAACGACCTGCTCAACCTGATCGAAGAGAGGCCGCAGTTTACCCAGCAATCGATCAACGGCATCCTGGTCTCGAAGAACCTGGAGCGGATCGCCGACCATGCCTCGAATATCGCCACCGACGTCATCTTCTGGATTCGCGGCGCAGATGTGCGCCACCAGTTAAGCATGTCGATGGATTGACGCGCGCGCTCCCAGGTCTCGGCCTTTCGAGCGGCCAGAGACCTGGGGCGCCTTGCAATGCCGGGGCTGCGCTGAGACCGCTTTACCGCGTGGACTCGAACAGAAACCAGGCGCGGCGCTCGGCCTCGTCGATCCAGACTTCGAGCAGGCTGGTGGTTGCGTAGTCGTTGGCTTTGCTGGAGACTACATGGGCCGCGCGCAAGCTCTGGACAAAGTTCTTGTTATCGGCGTGAAGCTCTCTGAGCATTTCGGTGGGGCCCACAAACTCTTCGTCGTTATCCGCAATCCGTTGCAGCCGGGCTATGTGCCCGATGGAGTGAATCGTGGTGCCGCCCACCTTGCGCACCCGCTCGGCAATGGCGTCGGTAATGCCGAAGATCTGGGTGGCATGTTCGTCCAGCAGCAGGTGATAGTCGCGGAAGTGCTGGCCGCTCATGTGCCAGTGGAAGTTCTTGGTCTTGAGGTAAAGGGCAAATGCATCGGCCACCAGCGCGTTCAGCACGCTGGAAAGATTTTTGACATCCTCGGGGGAGAAGCCGTCTGGAACCACGAGCCTGGCGACTTGCGACTCTTTTTCATGAGTGTGGTGTGTTGGCATTGAGAATCCTCTGCTGGGGGCGGCATCGGGACGCACCGGAATGGAGCGTCTGTGCCGGTTCCCCATGTAACGGATGAGATGCAAATGCAGAGTCAAGGGTTCTCCACAGGCAGCGGTTTAGCCGGCAATCGCTCAACGGCATTGTGGTATCAATCACTTGGAGCGGATCGCCGACGATGCCTCGCATATCGCCACCGATGTTATTTTCTGGATTCGCGGCGCGGACGTGCTGTGCAAGTAAGCATGTCGATGGATTGTGGTAAGGGAAGTGACCGGCGAACGTTCTGCTGCTCGACAGGGGGAACGAGTTTTGAAATCGGTGGAGATTCGATGGGTAGCGCCTACGCTGTGACAGTTTTTGCGCCTTCAACGGAATTCTGCCACAGCCGCTCAAACTCATCCAGAGGCAGCGGGCGGCTAAACAGGAACCCCTGGAACGAGTAGCAACCGAGACCGGCGAGGAACTCGCGCTGCTCGATGGTCTCAACTCCTTCGGCGATGGCGGGCAAACCCATTGCCTTACTCAGCGAGAGAATGCTTTGCGTAATTGCGCCGCTGCTGGAATCCACGAGAATGTCCCTGATGAAGGAGCGGTCGATCTTGAACTGGTGCAGAGGCAGGCGCTTCAGGTAGGCCAGGGATGAATAACCGGTGCCAAAGTCGTCCAGGGAAAACCTCAAGCCATGATCCCGAAGAGCGGCCATCTTGGCGATCACATCCTCGAAATTCTCAACCAGCACGCTCTCCGTGAGTTCTAATTCGATGTTTCGCGGGTTGGCTCCGGTGCGCTCAATCGTGGCCAGCACCTGTTGGACGAAATGCGGCTGATGAAACTGCCTTGCGCTGATATTGACCGCAATCGCAAAATTCGTCGACGCGAGCCGGTCGCTCCATGCCGCAATTTGGACGCAGGCAGTTTCCAGCACCCAGTCTCCCAAAGGCAGGATCAGTCCCGTTTCTTCGGCCAAGGGAATGAACTCGCCAGGGGCCAAAAGGCCGCGCGTGGGATGATTCCATCGAATCAGGGCTTCGGCGCCGATGATGCGGTTGTGCTCCACCTGGGGTTGATAGTAAAGCACGCACTGGTTCGTCTTGATTGCCTGACGCAGTTCATCTTCTAACGTGACACGGGCGTTGACAGCAACCTGAAAAGCAGTTGCAAAAAAGCGCATGGTGTTGCGGCCCGAAGTTTTTGCCTGTTCCAGGGCGATATCGGCCTGCTGCAAGACATCGTTCACAGTGATCGGAAGATCTCCAAAAAAGGTGATCCCAATGCTGGCCGTGCCGCGAACCGAGCGGCCTGCCAGTGTATAAGGCAGGCTGATGGCAGCGAGGATCTTCTCGGCCACCGCATGAGCATGGGCCGAGGCCTCTTCGGTGTCTTCACCCACATCTTCGAGAATGACCAGAAACTCATCGCCACTCAATCGCGCCGCAGGGCCGTTTTCTCCCAGGCAGATGTTCAGGCGGCGGGCGGCCTCCTTTAACAGCAAGTCGCCAGTTTGATGGCCGAGAGCTTCGTTCAACGCCTTGAAGTTGTCGATTCCGACAAGCAACAGTGCCTGCCTTCGAGGATTTCGCGGGCTGGAGGCCAATGTTTTCCGCAGCCGTTCCATCAGCAGGCGGCGATTGGGCAGTCCGGTTAACGAATCATAGTAGGCGAGATTCCTGATCTTATCCTCTGCCGCCTTGGCCTCAGAGACATCGCGGGTCATGCAAAGCATGCAGGGAACTCCTTCAATCTCCATCACCGAGGCCGACATCAGCCCCAATGAGAACCCCCCATTCTTTTTTCGGAACTCGGCATGGAAATCCCTGCAACTTGAGTTTTCGCGGAGCAATTCAAACAGTCGCTCCCGATCGCGGGGATCGACCCAGATGTTAAGCTCCAGCGACGATTTTCCTATGACCTCGTTACGTTCGTACCCGGTCAAATCGAGGAATGCCTTGTTGCACTCGACATACCTCCCATCATCCATGCGGTTGATATTGATGGCGTCCAGACTGGTTTGGAATGCTGTGCGATAACGCTCCTCGCTGGCTCGCAGGGCACCAGAGGTCTCGGCCAGGCGCTGCTCCGCCTCGATGGTGACGGAGATATCCCGCATAACGCTCAAGATGCAGTAAACGCCCTCGATTGCAATGACCGATGCCGAAAGTTGCATCCAGAATATCTGGCCGTTCTTTCTTCTGTAAGGGATCGTTATATCCCGGCATTTTGAGTCCCGGCGCAGCTTTTCCGTCAGATCCTGCCGAGCCCTCGTATCCGTCCACATGCCGAGTTCCACAGACGATCGCCCAATGACTTCCTCGCGATCGAATCCCATCAGATCGAGGAATTCCTTGTTGACATCGATGTATCGCCCATCGCTGAGATGGCTGATGGCGATGCCGTCGAGGCTGGTTTCAAATGCAGTGCGGTATCGCTTCTCACTTTCTCGCAATGCTTCCTGAACCGTTGCCAGTTTCTCCTCCGCGATCTTGCGGGCATTGATGTCTTCAAATAGCGCGATCGAGTGCAGTGCGCGTCCTTCGGAGTCGCGTTGGGCCGATACGGTTACCCTGACCCAGGTAAGGCTGCCGTCCTTGCGCAGGTAGCGCTTCTCCCAGCTGGAAGTGCCGGCGCAACCGTTGGCAATTCGTTGATGCATTTTCTCGCTCTCAGGCAGATCCTCCGGCAGCGTGATCTGCTGGAAGGCCATGCCTGGAATCTCCTCTTGCATGTAGCCAACGATCTCGGCGAAGCGTGGGTTGCACCGCAAAAAACGGCCTTCAAATGATGCATGAACGATGCCCACGGCAGCCTGCTCGAATGTCGAGCGGTAGCGTTCTTCGCTTTCGCGGAGTTGCATCTCCGAGAGCTTGCGCGCGGTGATGTCTTTAATGATTCCGCGCATCTTCAGAGGCCGGCCGTGGGCATCGAAGTCGAGTTTGCCCATTCCAAGCACCCAGCGCTCCGCCAGGTCAGATTGCCGGATAATGCGGTATTCCTTATTAAAAGCCTTTCCCGATCCCTCAACCTCGTCTGCAAGATACGTAGCCATCATCGCGCGGTCATCGGGATGAATCATGGCCTTCCAGCCCGCCACGGTGTGCTCATAGTTTTTGTCGATTCCAAAGATTGCATCCACGACCTCGGAGCTTGTCCACGCACCTGTGGGAAAGTCCAGAACATAGCTTCCCAGTTCTCCAGCCTTCTCCGCCTCATTGAGAGAATCAAGACTCGCGCGCAGCGCTTCCTCGGTCCGTTTGCGTTCGGTCACGTCCTTTCCGAAGATAGAGATACCCGTGATTTCCCCAGCGATTACGATGCGGTTGAACGCCACCTCCAGGGTGCGTCCTTCGAGCATGGAATACTCGGCCGAGAAAGGGCCCTCAGCAAGCGTCCGCGCGTACATGGGAGGCCAAAGTGCGGCTTTCTCTGCTGGAAGCAATTCTTCCGGGCGCATCCCTGGCTTTGGATCGATGCCAAAGTTGTTCAAGAGGTTCGTCCGCAATGCTCCATTGAAAGCAATCAAGCGGTAATCGAGATCCACCGACCAGATCAGGTCATCCGAGCTTTCGATCAAGGCCGAGAGGTTTGCTCCAGCACGAGTGTCCATAGCGGTCCGTCCTGAATTCGGGGACTTCCAGACTCATCTGCTGAAAACGTGCAGCGTTGGGAAGAGTCCCAGCAAATGAACGCTCTAAGGCTGTTTGCACTGAAGATCCACAAGAAACCGTTTACCTTTTTGACACCTGGCTGCTTCCTTCTCGAACAGTTGGGTGCAATCTTGCGAAGTTACCCAATAACCATGAACGGTTACTTCAGGCCAATTCCTATATCCAAGTGTACTCCGAGCGGTATGCTGACGCATCAATTTTCTTCGGCATTAACACTAAAGAGGCACACGTGATGGTTTGCGCATTTTCAGCGTCACAATAAGCCCTGAACCTATGTTTAGAAGATAGTTACTATCGTTTTTTAAGAAAGAACCAGGCCAGGCACGTCTGACGGTGTCGCCGCGATGGCGTCTGCCAGAGCAAGCTCCTCAGGTGGGCCGTAGCCCCAACCGGCGGCCATGCAGCGAATGCTGTTGGCCTGCGCAGCCTGAAAATCGAAGATACGGTCGCCGATCATCCATGCTGAACCGCTCTCCAGCGAGCATTCACGCAGCAGACGGGCCAGCAGATCCACTTTGCTGTGGCTGGCATATTCGGCCTTGTCGCCATAGATCGCCGTAAACAGTCCGGTCAGCTCGAAGAGATCCAAAATCCGCACGGCAAAGTGCTGCCCTTTCGAGGTGCAGACGTAGAGCGGAAATCCCTGCCGGCGAAGCTCGGTCAGCATCTCGCGCACGCCAGAGAAAACCGAGTTGTTCTTCCAGCCTTCGCGGCCGTAACAGGCGCGGTAGTCCCGCGCCAGGGCGGCGCGTGCTTCGTCGCTTGCCTGCGGCAGCAGCGCGATGGCCCACTCTTCGATGGGAGGCCCGACGAACTGATCGAGCGGCCCTGGATGGTCCACCTTGTGGGCGTCGATCACCTTTCTCAGGCAACTGAGAATACCGGGTTTGGAATCCGTGAGGGTTCCATCGAGGTCGAAGATGAGGGCTGGCAATGAGCCGGGCACGTTTTCAGTTTCGCAGAGCTGGGCGCAGCAGGCAAAAATGGAATGGGCGCGTTCGTTGAATGACGCGCCCACTTATTCCACAGCTCGAATTGAAAGCTAAGCGTGTTCCACCGGATGGGTGGCATAGTGCAGAAGCACGGCTACGGCGCAACTGGTGAGGCGCGTCTCAGCAGAATCTGCCCGGCTGGTGAGGATCGTGGGAACTCGCGCGCCGAGGACGATGCCGGCCAGTTGCGCGCCGCCCAGGTACTCGAGCTGCTTGGCCAGCATGTTGCCGCTCTCGAGATCCGGCACCACCAGAATGTCTGCCTGACCGGTGACGGGCGAGACCAGCCCCTTGATCTTGGCCGCCTTCACGCTAACCGCGGTATCGAAGGCCAGGGGGCCATCGAGAATGCCGCCGGTGATCTGGCCGCGGTCTGCCATCTTGCACAGAGCGGCTGCGTCCAGCGTGGACTTGATCTTGGGGTTGACTGTCTCAATGGCAGAGAGCAGCGCCACCTTGGGCTCGGGAATGCCGAGAGCATGAGCTAGATCGATCGCGTTCTGCACAATGTGGATCTTGTCTTCCAACTCCGGAGTGATGTTGATGGCCGCGTCGGTAATCAGCAAAGTGCGCGCATAGGCCGGTGTATCCATGATGAACACGTGGGAGATGCGGCGGTTGGTGCGCAGTCCGGTATCGCGCTGCATGGCCACCTTCATCAACTCGTCGGTATGCAGGCTGCCCTTCATCATGGCCAGGGCATTGCCAGAGCGGCACATGGCCACACCCAGCTCGGCGGCCTTGGTCTCTGTGTCTGCGTGGAGGATGGGATAGATACTGATGTCCAGGCCCATCTTGGCTGCCAGCGCCTTCATGGCCGTCTCGTCGCCGATCAACGTAGGCTCTATGAGGCCTTCGATCGCGGCTTCGACGGTCCCGCGCAGAGCCACGTCCGACAGCGGCCAGACAACGGCGGTGGAGATGGCCGGAAGCTCTTTACAGCGCTCGATAAACTTGTGAAAGACGTGGTAGTCGGCGGGATGGCCAACCAACGGGTCAACGGCGACGGCTTCAGCCAGCGGTGCAAGATCGCTCATAGTTGTTCTCCTTGCCGGCGCAGCGGAAAGCTGGCGGGCCTCACGCAATTATTTTCGTCCCAAAGCGTCCCTGTGCCTGTGCTAAAGGTCACAGCCCGGCGCTTTGTCTCGCATGGCGGGATTACCGAGCCAATCACGGAAACGCGATCTTGAACCACCGGCTATCGCTTGACGATCTTGGCCAGACGGGGATCGTTCAATAATGCGGCGAAGTCCGGGTCGTCATACACCTTGGCCAGGTCAGGATAATGCAGTTCCTTGGCTCTGTCCAAATAATCCAGCGCTCCTTGGAGGTTGCCACGCTTCATATACGACCTGGCAATCAGATAATCGACACGGGCTTGCTGTTCCTTTGTCCTGATCTGGGCGATCGTCCCGTCCTGGTCGCTGCTCAGCACATCGGCGTCAAGCTCCAAGGCGCGGGCATACTCGGTCATGGCGCGATCCGTCTGGCCCATGCCGATCCAGGCTTCCGCGAGGTTGACGTGTGTAGGCGCGCTCGACTCATCCATTGCCAGCGCCTGTTTGAAGTAGCTGACGGCAGCCTTGTACTTCTTGTCCAGCAGGGCTGTGGCTCCAAGGTTGTTCAGCGCGGGCGTTAGCTGATGGTCGTACCTGAGCGCCTGCCCAAAATGTTTGCGCGCTGCTGCTCGCTCTCCCAATTGCAGTTCGGTAATGCCCAGCTTGTTATAAAGCTCGGCATTCGTATGGTCGGTGCGAAGGGCAGTCAGATAGTAGGCAGTCGCCAGCTCATTATGGTTATGAACGCGCGCCAGGTCTCCTTTCACCTCTGCCAATCTCGCGCCTTGAAGATTATCTGTCTTTGCCGCATCGGGTGTGGGTTCTGTTTTTCCGTACGGAGCCGCGCATATCAGCACGCCCGTAGCCGCCAGCATCGTCACCAGTCTTCTCATGGAATCACCTCTCCTGCGCATGGCCTTGATCGCGGAAGGTTGTTGCTGTGCTTTCCGCCCCGGCGAACTGCGCCCTGCATCCATCCCAGTAGAGATCGCTCTTCGCTAGCCCGCAACGCTATACCTGCTACCTGCCAGTTCAATCGGGGTTAAATCGCCGGCTCGCACAAGCGAACTCGTTGTCCTGCTTGCCCTTGCGGCGGCTGGCCGCAGGTGCGGCATGTTTCGACGGCAGCCGGGCAGCGGAGGTTAAACACCGTTACATGCTGCTTTCTGTGATCGCGGCAACCGTTAAACACTTCCCAGAACAAGCTTCGTAGAGCTATAGCATTACAATCAGTCCGGATAAGGACGTGCGTGGAAACGATGGCGATTGAAAGTCCAGGGTCGGTCGATCTCGAAGCCCAGCGCGAGGAATTGGAGACTGTGCTTCGGTCGGAGCACTTTACCCGAGCGCCCATGCTCGCCCGGCTGTTGTCGTACTTATGCGAAACGCTCTTTGCAGGAGAAGCCCGCCAGATCAAGGAATACACCGTTGGCGTAGAAGTTTTTCAGCGCGATCCCTCCTTCGATCAGAACTCTGACTCGATTGTTCGGGTCGAGGCCAACCGCTTGCGCAAGCGCCTGGATGCTTATTACGCAGGGCCAGGCGCATCGAATCGTCTCCGTATCACGATCCCGTTAGGGCAATACGTGCCGGAATTCAGATCTGCCGCACAGCCACTGGTGGAGCAAGAGTCAGTTCCATCCGAGCCCCCTGCGGCAAGCCAGCTTGGAATCGAGAGCGCTGCTACCGGGCAAACGGCAACGTGGATTGGCCTCTCAGGTTACCGGATTGGGCAGCTTGCCGCTGTGCTGGCAACTCTGGCGCTTGGTCTGGGCTATGTCTTGCTTGCCCACCGGCAGACGAAACAGCCCCAGTCGGCCGCGGTTTTGAATGAGTCCGCTACTTCCTCCGTGGACCCGCAGCTAGGCCCGCCCATGGGGGAAGAGGTTCGCATTCTGGCAGGCTCAGGCCGCAGCTTTGTGGATCACGCCGGCAAGTTGTGGAACGCCGATACCCGGTTTGCTGGCGGCACAGCTGTGAAGAGTTCCGCGCAGCTCATCTGGCGCACCCAGAGCTCCGACTTCTACCGCAGCAGCCGGCAGGGGCAATTCAGCTATGCGATTCCTTTGAAAAAGGGAGTTTACGAACTGCGCCTTCACTTTGCCGAGACCGTCTACGACCCTGAGTCCACCCCAGCGGGTGGAGAGGGAAGCCGCCTGATGACCGTGCGCGCCAATGGCAAGCCACTGCTGATCCGCTTCGACATCGTGGCCGATGCCGGAGCCAGCCGCACTGCGGACGTGAAGGTCTTCACAGGCATTTCACCGGCGGCGGACGGCTTGTTGCATCTCGATTTCGCAGGAGAGGACGGGAAGCAAGCGACTCTCTCGGCCATCGAGATTTTGCCGGGGTTTCGCGACCACATTCGGCCCCTGCGCATTCTGGCTCGCCAAACACCCTATTACTCCAACGATAGTCGCTGGTGGAGTCCAGACAGCTACTTCGAGGGGGGGCAGTTGGCTGCCTATGCAACCCCTGTGAGCGGCACGGACGATCCTGAACTCTACGAAACAGAGCGCTGGGGAAACTTCTCTTACGCGATTCCGGTGACGCCCGGAAAATATTCGGCAACTCTTTATTTTGCGGTGCGCCATCGGGACTGGGACGAGTATCCATCCCCATCGGGCGAACCCAGGGCGGCGGTTGCCCATATTTTCGATGTATCGTGCAACGGAATCACGCTCCTGAAGAACTTCGATCTCGTCCGAGAGGCGCGCCAGACGGACGTGGTGATCCGCAAGGCCACGAGCCTGGAGCCGAATGCCCAGGGCAAGCTGTTTTTCAGCTTTATTCCGGTCGAGGGCTATGCCACAGTGACCGGCATTGAAGTTCTTCCCCAGTAATCGACTGGATCCTGATCATCCGCGCCTGCGCCGATCGCCACCGATGCGCCGGTCTCCATTCGTAGCGGAATTTGCAGTAGATGAACCATTGCCTTGCTCATCGCTTCGCCGATCCGTGCCCGGGAACTCCGAACCGCTGGTAAGCATCTTATTCAGAACAGGCATGCGTGTCCTTTGTGTCTCCACAAAGTCCACGCCGTCAGCTGTCAGCGTGAAAGCTGAGTTATCCGATCGGGTGATGTACCCCTTTTTGTGAACATACCAGATGGTGAACTCCAGGTAGTCGCGGGGAAACCCCATCAGCTTTTCAACCTCGTACAGCGTAAGCTGCGGTCTGTCTGGCTCGGTGCGGCGTTGATTATAGAGCAGCGCCAGCAGCGCCAGCCTCCGATTCAGCTCACCCTCAACGGTGTCCATAAAATCAATCGAATTGGAAAGCGGGACCGGCTGGAAAGCCTGGTTTACGCAGGCCGCGTCGTATTCGGCGCGGAGCGAAGGCATGGACAAAACGTCATAGGCGTCCTTCACACTCATGAACTTCTCGGCATCCCCGGTCTGAGGGTTGTCCGGGTGCAGGCGAACTGCCAGAAATTGAAAAATACGGTGGATTGTGTCAGGATCGGCATTCGGGCTGATTTGGAGAATCTCATAGTAATTAGGTAGTTTGATTGTGGGCCGCCTTCAGGAACGCATATCCCAACAATGATAACGGCTACTGCATCTTTCCGATATGTGACTATTGCGCCACGAGCCATTTACTTGGGACCGCAAGACGCGGCCGCCGAAGTCGCAATCTCGAAGCCGATATCCGATGCGGTTGAACTCATGCAACCTCATCGCTAAAGTTGGTTCGCCATGCGGGGCTTTTCCTGCCTCCGCCGAAGCTGCTATGCTGCCAACGCTGAGAAAACCGATTTATTGAGGGAGCGCAAGCGAATGTGGTTTCTTGGAATGGACGTGGGCACGGGCGGAACGCGGGCCGTGGTGGTGGATGGCGCGGGCAAACTGATCGCCGGAGCATCGAGCGAACATGCGGCCTTCAAAACGGCCCATCCGGGCTGGGCAGAGCAGGATCCTGAGGACTGGTGGCGCGCGGCGCAGGAGGCGATTCGCAGTGCTCTGGCCGCCGCACCCGAGCCGCGCCAGCCGATTGCCGCCATTGGGCTTACCGGCCAGATGCACGGCGCGGTGCTGCTGGGCGACGACGGCCAGGTGCTGCGCCCAGCGATGATCTGGTGCGATACTCGCACCCAGCCGCAGTGCGACTGGCTGACGGAGAAGATCGGCTACGAGCGGCTGATCGAGCTCACCTGCAACCCGGCGCTGCCCAACTTTACATTGACCAAGGTGCTGTGGGTGAAAGAGCATGAGCCGGAGATCTTCGCCAAGATCCGCCACATCCTGTGCCCCAAGGACTACGTGCGCTACCGGCTGACCGGCGAATTTGCCATCGACGTGCAGGAGGCCTCGGGAACGCTGCTGCTGGACGTGACGCATCGCCGCTGGTCGAGCGAGGTGGCCGAGGCGGCGGGGATTCCCCAGAGCTGGCTGCCCAAGGTCTATGAGTCGCCTGAGGTTTGCGCGCGCATCAGCGAGGGCGCGGCGGGGCTGACTGGGCTGGCAGCGGGTACGCCGGTTGTGGCAGGCGCTGGCGACCAGGGAGCGGGCGCGGTGGGCATGGGCATCTTGCAGCCGGGTTCGGTTTCGGCCACCATCGGCACTTCCGGGGTAGTTTTTGCCGCTACGGCCGCGCCCACCAAAGATCCCAAAGGCCGGCTGCACACCTTCTGCCACGCGGTTCCAGGCTTGTGGCATGTCATGGGCGTAACCCAGTCTGCTGGTTTGAGCTTCCGCTGGCTCAAGGAGACCTTCTTTGCCGGGCAGGACTATGATAGCCTGACCGCCGCTGCTGCCAAGATTCCGGCTGGCAGCGATGGGCTGGAGTGGGCACCATATCTGCTGGGCGAGCGCACGCCGCACCTTGACCCTGAGGTTCGCGCGGCCTTTGCCTGCATCTCCACCGTACATACCTCAGCGCATTTTGTGCGTGCGGTATTGGAGGGGGTCGCCTACTCCCTTGAAGACACGTTTTCGCTCTTTGCCGAGCTGGGCATTCCGGTGACAGGCATCCGCCTGGGCGGGGGCGGCGCGCGCGGCTCGTTGTGGCGGAAGATTCAGGCTGGGATCTACGGCCACGCCGTCGAAGTGCTCACCGCCGAAGAAGGCGGCGCCTTTGGCTCGGCGTTGATGGCCGGAGTCGGGGCAGGCCACTGGGCCAATTTGGACGAAGCGTGCGGGCAGGCCATCGAAGTTGCCCAGCGCATTGAGCCGGATTTCGCTGATGTAGCGGCCTACAAGACCGGCTATGCGAAGTGGCGGAAGCTGTATCCGGCGCTGAAGAGCCTGCGATAGGGGAAGGTTGGGATCTCCGGCCTCAGAATCGAGACGGGTGAATCTGACGTGAACCCGTCAATCCGCGTCTATCCAGTGGATTGGCTCAGCCTCGCACCAGTTGATTTTATTTGTTTGCCCCTCTGTTGTCCGTTTGCTACACTTCCTCCTCCAACAGATTCCACGATAAAACCGTGGAATGGTGTTGAGGCGGCCGGCCGACCTTGAAGCCGGACCGAGCAAATTAGGAGGAACAAATGGACGCGCACGCCGAACGGCTCTACAAAGCGTTTCATAACCCGCCCGCTGCCATGCGAGACAACGTGCGTGCGGAGTTGGATAGCCAGCTCAAGCAGCGCAGTGAAGCACTGACGCGCCGTCTCGAACAGGAGAGAGCTTCGCGATTGCTCTCCGAGCCGATCCTGCGCAAGGTTTTTCAAGAAGCGCAGGAACTCGCCTTGCCTGCGCCGCCAAAACTTGCGCCCGCTGCTCCTCCCATTGAAATTCCACGGCCAGAGAAATCATGGTTGAAGCATGGATCGGTATTCATGCTGGATGTGCCGCCCTTCGACGATGCATTTGCGAGTGGAACCGTAACAGGCGGGGGTATTACGCACCCACAGGCCAGTACTGACGGATTTCTGAACGTGAATGTCGACTGCTTAAGCAACAACGGAGGCACAGCAACGAGCTTTGCCGCAGTCGCAATGAACTATAGTCCTCCCGGACCTTCTTGCCGTCAAGGTGTCACGAACGGATTGATGACCGCGCGCACTTCTGTCTCGTTCAGTTGGGGATGGGTGGCCGGTTCAAAACTATGGGCCGCGGGCGTCGTTGATCTGGTGATTGGGATGCAAGTTCAAAAGTATGACATCTCTGGTAACTTGATCGAACCAATCGGGGATCAATTCGTGAGCGTCGTCTCGGAGAATTTTCAGGATTTTCTCAATCAAGGCGGCGCCTCAAACTCCGGGACACTCTCGCTGGCGACACATTGCAACGTCTCAAATCTCTTTAACTATTCTGTTTTGGTAACTGCGTTTGCTGACGCATCTGCATGGGGCGGATTTGGAAATCCCGGCTTTTTTGAAAGCTTCTCATCGGGGTTTATGCAGGTGCATGTTCCTTTCATGGAGATTGACATCATATACCCGTAGAGACCGTCCAAATTCCGTGCCCGGCGGAATTCGCTGCCGGGCATTCCACATACGTGGAGCGTCCATGCACTATCTTTACCGCTGCTCCAGGACAAGAGGACGCGCTTCATCGCGCGATGATACCCCCACCCCGGATTCTGTAAGGAAGTTCCCTATTTTCAGTTCTTTACGGAGACCCGTCGGCTGCAAATTCTTCATTCCAAAAGTAGTTACCCGCAGAATCCTCATTGCAAAGGGGTTACGGGCTTTTCCGGCACATGGGGAGCGCCTTGCGGCTTACGGGGCACGTTTCCTTGTTGATCCTCTGCTGACTATTGTGCGTCAACGGAGCGTAATGATCTGCAAATTGCAGGCGGAGATCCGCAGCCTTGCAGACAGCTTCCTGTTCACGGCGGTGATCCTCGAGCCGAGCAGGGAACTGGAAGAAGAACTGCGCGACAAAGCGGACCAGCCGGTACTGGGAACGCTGCTAGCGGCGCAGTATGACTGCCTGATCACCGGGGACAAGGATCTGCTTGCGCTGGCTGGATGATACCCCATCGCCACGCCGGCCGCTTTTTGGGAGCGGCATGGGAGTTAGTAGCATCTTTCAGATCCCGCCGAGCTTCACGTCAGAAATTATGTAAATATTCTTCTCGCGGTCGTACACAAATTCGACCTCGCTCCAGTCTGAAATTCCGAGCGAGAGCCTCCCGTGCTTATACCCGATCCAAGATACAGAGATGTTGATCTTCAATCGCGGTCCCTCGTTGTGGATTGCATGGACTTCAAGAACAGAGAATTCCTTCCCCAGTGTTTTGTATCTGTCAATCAACGCGTGGTCGTCCAGATACTCGATATGATGGGCTCCGAATTCTCTAGGCAGCTGTTGCGTAATCTCAGGGTATTGTCTCACTATCAAGTGGTTGTAATCAGTGCGTAGTCTGCTCCCGTTTTCGCCGTCATCGATGTAACCCCACGATTTCTGCATTTCTGTAATGCTGGCGACCAAAGCCATCGAATAGAGGTCATCACCTTTCCCAGATGCACCATTCGACTGCGGATATGCGGAGTTAGCAAAGAAAAATGTGATTGATGTAAGGACAAGCAACCACTTGAATTGGTTCACAATCGTCTCCCGTACAACCAGAAGTTAAGTTCTTCTACATCTTGCCGCGACGCGAATATTCTCAGCTTCAATTCCGCACTCTGCAGCGGATTTCATAGCGACTCGCCGGCACGGCCGGAAAGGCTGGGCGCAGGCCCATGAAATTAGGCAGTCTTGACGCGGCTTGAATCTGTACTTTGGTTTGCTTTCATTGCGTGCCGAAGGAGCATGTTGGCTTTGGTTTGATAGCAGCGGCCGTAGCTTTTCAGCCAGTCGATCACGTCGTCGTCGAGCCTGATGGTCACGGGGCGCTCGGTCGGACGGTAGAACCGCCCAACTTCAGCACCGCTCCAGTCGAGAACCTCAGGCATGCCGGAGAAATCAATCGTAGCGTCGGTCTTGGCGGCGATGGCGGCGATCTCCCGCTTGCGCGCGGCTGCGAGCTTCTTCATGTGCTTTCAGGATGGCACTTGAGCATACATAGGTCAATACATGGAATGGGGACTACTGCTTTCCCAGGTCCCAAAAGCGGGACCTGGGGCACCCGGCCAGATCGCAACAGTAATCCTTCTGTTTTTTCAGAAATCTCTTGAGCGGGTGTAGCGTCTGTCCTCAATTCTCGTTGGTCCTTGGGATGATTTTTGCGCGCGTGGCAGCAAGGGCGTGCATTTCTTTACCTAACTTGCTGCGATTGATCGCAAACTGGATAAGCAAATTGATCATGTTGCCGGTGACCCAGTAGAGCGAAAGTCCCGAAGCGTAATGCCATAGAGAGAAACCCATGACCGCAGGCATCAGAATGGCAAACATCCGCCGCTGTGAGGGACTCATGCCTGGCGCGGGCGTAATGCACTGCGTCAGAATCATGCTCCCGATGATAAGGAGAGGCAAAATGTGCAGCGGATCTGGCAAGGAGAGGTCAGTGAGCCAAAGCCAGTTCGCCTGGTGCAGCTCGGTCGCGTTCCGCAGCACACTCATATAGGCAAATAACAGGGGCATTTGTAAAAGCAGGGGCAGGCAACCGCCAAACATATTCGCCCCCTCGGCCTTGTAGAGAGCCATCATCTCCGCGTTCATTTCTGTCCGCTTGGGGTCGTCGATCTTGAGGTGTGCGTAACGTTTCTTAAGAGCGTCGACCTTGGGTTGAACGCGCATCATCTTCAAAGAGGATTCCATCGACATCATTCGTGGCCAAATGATCAGTAGATTGAAGATCACGGTTAGGACGATGATCGACCAGCCCCAGTTGCCAATGCCGTGATCGTGGAGAAGGCGCAGTGCCAGGTAAAGCGGCTTGGCTATGAATGTTAGCCAGCCAAAATTGCCGGGGGATGCGACGGATTGACCGCCAGCCACTGGCGAGGACGCTTTGGCGATCTCCGCGTGAACCATTTGCGACTGCATCTGACCGGCAGACATCGGAACGGATGGTTTGGGCTGCCAAACGTATTGGAAGCCGAAGAAAAGCATGAAAACCAGCATGAGAAAGCCCAGCAGAGAGCGAACATAGCCATTACCGCCGGGATTCCTGGATTCAAGGTCAGGATTATGAATTTCAAGCAAAGGACACCTTCTCCTTCCGGGACAATGACCCGGAATTGTGGAAAGAAAAGCGCATGCATGGCCACCAGAGGGAGCCATGCGCTTCTAAGCCACTGAAATCAGGAAAAGAGCGGAGGGGGACGCTGGAAGGAAGGAGTGAGACTTGGGCCGGAAGCTACCACGTACAAAGGTGCGCCAACACAACGATCTCTCCGGTCCAAGGTTGGAGCGACCCACGACGGCGGGAGGGCCTTCAGGCGGGCGGCAATGACGCGGTATGCCGCCGGCGAACGCGCAACCACGAACATGAGCAGGAAAGTAAGCAGGAGGAAGGAGATCATCCCGCTCATCCCTGCGAATAACAGCGCCTGATAGTACGGAAGGCACAGCACAAAGAAGCAGAGCAATTGCTCCGAGGCCGCTTGCCTGTAACCGCGAGGCTTCGTCACGTGCCGTCCCATGCAAGCGATTGTATAGCCTAGCGACGCGTTGCGTCGTGCAAGCCTCCAGTGAACGCCAAATAGCCGAGTCATAAGTCAGCAATCTGTCCGGCGCCTCAACCCTCGATTTTGAAACCTGGGACCAGCTAGTTCAGCATCAAATCCGCATGCAGTGGCGTATTTTCGCTCGAGTCGCCGACGCGGAGTACGAACTTGCCGGGGTCGATGGTCCACTTGTGGGCTGCGGAATCCCAGTAGCTGAAGGCGCGGGCGTCGAGGTTGAGAGTGACGTGCTTGGTTTCGCCTGGGGCGAGCCGCACCTTTTCAAAACCCTTCAATTCGCGCTCGGGGCGTGTGGCTTTGGCAGACGGGTCGGAGACGTAGAGCTCGGCCACCTCTGCGCCGGCTACGCTGCCGCTGTTCGTCACATCGAAGCTGACATGAACAGTCGATCCTGATACGGCCGTCGCTGGCGCCTCCAGCTTGGAGAAGCTAAAGGTTGTGTAGCTGAGCCCAAATCCGAAGGGATAAAGCGGATGCTTGCCAGTGGTTGTCCAATAGCGGTAGCCAACCATCAGGCCGTCGTCGTACTTCACCTGTGGAATGACGTAATCCACCGGTGCACGGCCCGGTTCGGTTACGTGCAGCGTCTTGTCCGCGCCCTTGATCGGGTAATAGTAGGGGGCCGAGGGGTTTTCTTCCCAACTGCGATCGAAGCTCACCGGCAGCTTGCCCTCTGGATTGTGCTTGCCAAAGATGACTTCGGCAACAGCCGTGCCGCCTTCCTGGCCGGGATACCAGGTGTGCAGCAGCGCGGGAACTCTGTCCAGCCAGCGACGCGTATCTATGCCACCGCCGCCGGTGAGAGTCACAATAGTGCGGGGATTGGCCGCTGTCACTGTTTCGATCAATGCTTCCTGTCCCCAAGGCAGTTCGAAGGTGTGATCGTACCCCTCGCCCTCGGTGGTTGGAGTGAAGCCAACGGTCACGATCACTGCGTCTGCCGCGGCAGCGAGAGCCTTTACATCCTGGGAGACTAACTCTGGCTCATAGGCGATACCCAGGCCAAACCGCACGCCGGCGGAGTGGGGCACACACTCCGCAGTCACGGTCAGCGTCTGGCCAGCCTTCAGATCGAGGGTCCAGAAGGGAGGAACCTGGCCTTCGGCATGAGGCGGACTCACCAGTTCTTTCCCATCGGCCATCACCTTGAATTCATCTCCGCCCCACGACTCGGAAGCCGCGAGCAGAAGATACTTGCCGGCTTGTGCCGATTTGTAGACTGCGGTGTAGCGGATGCTGTGCGGAGTGTTGTCGGAGGGTCTCCGCCTTTCCTGCTGGAATCCGGCAAAATTCTGAAATACGGCTGTTTCCGGCCTTCCCGAGAAGTTATCGTTGGAGAAGACTTCCATCTTCACCCCGCCTTCCCAATGGGTGTTGTGAAAGAGATCGTTCATCTCCGGCAGGCCGCGGCTATACAGAACGTGTACGTTCGGGCCAAGCAGGTTGGCGATCCCAGTAAGGGTGCTGACCGGCTCAAAGGCACGGGCCTCCGACGATCCACCGCCGCCGGTCACAGCTGGCCAAGCGTTGGGGCCAATGACGGCGATCGTCTTGATTTTGGAGGGATTCAGCGGCAGCAGGCCACCGTCGTTCTTGAGCAGGGTAATGCTCTCTCGCGCGCCGTCCAGAGCGACGGCGCGATTGGCGACGGAATAGGTGGAATCGGCCGGATTGAATTGGGGACGGTCCAAAAAGCCGTAGCGCAGCACGGTGCGGAAGAGGCGCACCACTTTGTCATCGATTGTGGGCTCTTTGACCGAACCGCTCTTGACCGCTGCCAGCAGCGCCTCGGCGTTCATGAAGCGCGGGCCGGGCATCTCCAGGTCGAGTCCGTTGTTGGCCGCGCCCACTGAGTCGTAGGTCGCGTCCCAGTCCGACATGAGAATGCTTTGGAAACCCCAATCGCCCTTAAGCACCTTGAGGTTGAGGAATTCATTTTGCGTGGCGTGGACGCCGTTGATCAGGTTGTAGGAGTTCATCACTGCGTCCACGTGGCCCTTGGTGACGGCCGCTTCAAAAGCCGGCAGGTAGATCTCGCGCATGGTCCGCTCGTCCACCTCTACGTTGACGTTGTGCCGGTTGTACTCCTGGTTGTTCAGGGCATAGTGCTTTACGGTGGCGATCACTCCCTGGGACTGAACGCCTTCGATAAACGGAACCACCAGGGTGGCGTTCAGGAAGGGATCCTCGGAGAGATACTCAAAGTTGCGGCCGCCGATGGGAGAGCGCGCGATGTTGACGCCGGGGCCGAGCAGAAAATTGACATTCCGGGCGCGGGCATCCTTGCCCAGGCCCACGCCAAGCCTGCGCGCCAGTTCGGGATCCCATGAAGCGGCAAGGGCGACGCCGCCTGCGTAGGCTGTGGTCGGTCCCCAGGTGCGCACACCGACCGAAGCGTCTGACATCTTGAAGCGCGGCAGGCCGATAGAGGGCGAGGCATGGGTAAACATTCCGTCTTCGCCGCCAAGCAACTGAATCTTCTGCTCGAGTGTGAGCTTGACTAGCATGGCCTGCGCCTTGGCCTCGATGTCGGGCGAATCTGGCGCGGGAGCCTGTGCCGAGACTTGACCCGCAGCGGCCAGAAGGCAAGCGAGGAGAAGAGGCAAGAAAAACCGGATTGCGAAGGGCGTAACCGATTGAGTAGAGGGCTTTTGGAGTTTTGTCATGACGCAGAGAAGGTTACAGCATTAGCCCGGCGAATGTATAGTTCGAACTCCGCCGCGCTTTCGACCGTGGACGCAGATGGATTGGCGTCTATGCCGCCCAACGGTAGAGGTGTGACACGAATCACAGCGGGGGGTGAATGGTGTCACTGCCTTGTATTCAATGGGAAGAGCAAACTCTGAGTCCTATGGAAATCTACCAAAGGGCGTCGCTATGCGGCGGGAGGCATCCATGAGCATTGAAGCCGACATGAAGACCATCGTCGTGGCCACGAACTTGAACGGCCAGTCGGAGGCGGCTCTGGAGTATGCCCGCAAATTGGCGGGAGCGTATGGGGCGCGGATTGTGCTGGCGCATGGCATCGACCCAGTAGACTATGCGGCCGTGGATGCAATACCCAGTTTGGTGCTCAAGGGGCTGAGCGAAGAGGCGCGCGCCGCGCTGGATGCCATGGCCGGCGATCTGCTGCGGGAAGGCATACCCAGCCATTCCGAGATTCGCCAGGGCGCGGTGGCGCAGATGCTGGTGGATGTGGCCCGGCAATACGAAGCTGGCTTGATTGTGATCGGCACCAAGGGAATCGAGGGCGCCGGGCCGGTCATTGTGGGCGCAGTTGCGGAGCATTTGGTGCGGGTGTCGCCTTGCCCGGTGCTGGCGGTTGCGGCTGACTGGAACGCAGGGGCATACCGGCCGGTTCCCGGCGGCCCGGTGCTTCTGGCGATGGAGCGCAACGATGCTACTCCGGCAGCGCTAGCCATGGCGCATTCGCTGGCAAAGACATTTCATCGGACCCTGCTGGCGATGCACGCGCGCACGCCGGCAGAGGCTTCCGCCTTTCTGAATCCAGGTTCGGCTACATTGGAGGAGTTTGGCGTAAAAGCAACCGGAGAGTTTCCTGTGCGCTACATGGTGAAAGATGGCAGCCCGGCCGATGCAGTGGTGGAAGCAATCACGCAATACCATCCTTGCATTTTGGTCGTTGGTGTGAAACGTGCCAGCGATACGCCGGGGCCGCATGGAACCGCGTTTGCCTTGCTGGCCCGCTCACGCGTGCCAGTGCTGTGTGTTCCGCCTGAATCGGTGCCTGCCATCCAGGAGCTGGAGGCTTGTACCCAGGCACGGGCCCTGTAGCGAAAAAGTCAAAAGCTTCGCTTTTGACGGGAGATGGCAGACGGCGGGAGAAATCCCGGCCTCCATCTTATGGAATCCTTTTTGCCGAACTCATTGCATCTGAAGCGATTTGCAGGAAAGGGAGTATGGGCCATGAATTTCGGTTCATCGCAAATCCGCAATACCGAACGCGTTCGCCAGCGAGCGGCAGGCAGGTGGAAGGTAAAGGCCGACCCATCCGGTACCGTAAACCAGGCGGAGATCAAGGGAGAGGAAACTATGGAACCTGAGGCAAGGTCCGGAGGATTGGAAGCCGTCCAGGCACATCCGCTGGCCGAGCTGCTGGCATGCCCGCCGGCAACCGGGAACCTGCTGAATGGCTCGGCAAAGTGCATCGATTTCGATGCGGCGGAAACGGTCTTTCGCCAAAAGGACATCTGCCAGGGGCTTTATGTCGTGGTTTCCGGACAGTTTCTGCGCAGGACCGAGCGTCTGGATATGCGGCTGGCGCTTGGGCCGGCGCGTGCCGGGGATCTGGTGGAACTGGCGGCTGCGTTGGGAGATGGGCATCACAACTATACCCTGAGCGCGCAAACCCCAGGATCGGTACTCTTGCTGCCCACCGAAGCTCTCAATTTGGCGTTTGAAGACTATCCGCCGCTGCGAATGCAGTTGCTGGAGGAACTGGCGCGAGAGGTCTCCCGCGCTTACTACACTTGCTGTCTGAACCGCACCAGCCGAGTACGCCGGCGAAGTTCGATTTCCGAAGCGCCGTAGACACGGCTTTTTGCATCGAAATGCTTTCGTTTGCGTGAATTCAGGCCCGCAACGGAAATTGAGGGTAAATCCCTGCCTTGTGCTGCGGATAAATGCGCTATACTTCAATTTGACCAGCGGCACAAGTATGGCCTCATTTCATTCCCATCACCCTCCGGAAGATTGTATTAATTGTGAGCACCGTCATCTGCGGATGTTCTGCAATCTCACACCCGAAGCTTTGCACGACTATGACGGGATTGGCATCATGATGAGCCATGCGCGGGGCGCAAAGCTGTTTACCGAGGGCGACCCGGCGCGCAACGTCTTTGTCATCTGTTTTGGACAGGTAAAAATCTCCTCGACCTCCCGCGACGGCAAGACCATGATTCTCAAGATCGCCGGCCCCGGCGACGTGATGGGCCTGAGCGCGGTTTTGGCCAATGTTCCCCATGAAGTGACTGCCGAGGCCATCGAGCCCTGTCAGGTGAAAACGGTGCGCAAACAGGAATTTGTGGACTTCCTGGGCCGCCACGGCATCGCCAGCATGCACGCGGCGCAGTCGCTCTCCGGCGAGTACTTGACTGTCTTTCACGATGCCAAGCGCTTGGCGCTGTCCGGTTCGGCAGCGGGGCGGCTTGCCCGTCTGCTGCTGGACTGGGGACGTGCCTCCGCCAACGGCAAGCCGGAAATTCGCTTCACGATGGCGCTGACCCACGAGGAAATCGCCAACATGGCCGGCACATCGCGCGAAACCGTCACGCGGCTGCTCAATCAGTTTCGCCGCGACCAGTGGATCACCATCAAGGGCGCCAGCATGACCATCGTCAAGCCCGACCAACTGGAACGCCTGACCGCTTAAACCTTCTCAAGCGAAACTTTTTCAGTTCCATCCCATCATCAAAACATAACCTTCGCGCACTGACATTGTTGGCTGCCGCGCAGTCTAGCCAACAGCCCCTGCATCAAATCATCATCGCGTATTGCGCGGAAGTTGAAATACAATGTTTCGGAGAGGCTCCATCTAATGGCGACAACGATGGTTCATATACGCGTGGACGAGAAGGTGAAGGCGGACGCCGCCAAGGCGCTGGCTTCCATGGGCATGTCCGTCTCCGATGCTGTTCGCATGATGCTTGTCCGCGTAGCGGCGGAGAAGGCGCTGCCTTTCGAGGTGCGAGTGCCCAACGCTTCCACCGTCAAGGCCATGCAAGCGGCGGAACAAGGCATGGGAAAGCGCTTCAAGACGGCCGACGCGTTGTTTAAGGACCTGGGGATCTAAGCGTGTGCAATCCGATTCTCGGCGCCAAGTTCCGGCGCAATGTCAAACTGGCTCAGCGGCGCGGAAAAGACATGTTGAAGCTGCGTCAATTGATTCTGCTCCTGATCGAAGGGGGACCCCTTGCCGCCGCGCTACAAAGACCACCACTGAGCGGCGACTGGGAACCCCATTGCGATTGATCTATCGAACCCGATTGCTCCTGCTCTACAAGATTGACGGCAACGACCTCTACCTGGTCCGAACAGGAACGCACTCAAACCTGTTCTGAGAGTCATGGCGCGCTGGTTCAATGCGGGATTGCTCATTTTCATCTAGCCTCAGCCCGCCAACCCAACCAGCAGCGCTTCCCACTCGGCTTCGAGCGTGGGCCGGTGAAACCCGCGACCGGCGCGGCTGTACCAGTAATCGGCATTCCAGGACTGGCCCTCTTTGCGGTGCAGGTAGGCGTGAACTGCCATGCCATCCGCCGTCTCAAGCTCGTCCACCAGCGCGTGGGCGCGCACCCAATCGCCTTTCGCGTCCCACCAAAGCGCGGCCAGCGGCGCAGGCAGCCCGCTCGGCGGCTCCGCCAGACTCAAAGATGCGTTGAACTCCTCAATATCCATGGAACCCTTCTATCACACGCTTTTCCCGCAGTCAGCCGTCTTTTCAGACAAACTGGTGTGATTTGGGTCACACTCAGTCGCCCGACTCACTGATAAAAAGAACTCATCGTCCGATAAGACATGCAGAGGGGTCAGCCGGGGGGCTTGGGGGTCTGGGGGATGGGCAGGAGTTCCCAAACCAAGCGCTGTCCGAGAGTCGCGCCATGCCTGCACATCAAATTGGATCTCCTGAGAGCTATGTTTGCAGCCCAGCGTCAAATGGCCGTATACTTAACTACGACCAATCCGGTCGTAGTTTCAAGTTGCGGCTTGTTCAGCAGCAAATGGGAGCAAGACAGTTGAGCGTGCTAAGCGAATTGAAGGTCGGCGAGAGCGGGGTTCTAGTGGCCCTCGATCTGCCTGAGTCAGTGCAAAACCACCTGATGCATATGGGCTTTGTGCCCGACGCGCTGGTGACGGCTCTGCGCCGCGCGCCGGCCGGCGACCCCACCGTCTACCTTATAGATGGTATGGAGATCGCCCTGCGCCACGAGACTGCGGAAGCCATTCGGGTGCGTGCGCCCGAGGTCGAAAGCGCAAACGCTCTCGCATTCGACGAGGAAGTTCAGGAGTTGACTGAGGCGGTGCGATGAGCGCCTGCTGCACACCTCCGCCTTTTCAGCCCCCTAACGCTCCCCCACCTGACGGAGCGCTCAAGACGGTTGTGTTGATCGGGCCGCCCAATTCGGGCAAATCCACTCTTTTCAATCGCTTGACCGGACTCCGCCAGAAGGTGGCCAACTATCCGGGCGTAACCGTCGAGCAGCGCATGGGCCTGATGGCAGGCGTGGGCCGCGAAGATCTGACCCTGATCGATCTGCCCGGCATCTATTCGCTCTCTCCGTATTCTGAAGATGCCCGCGTCTCCATCGATGTGCTGCGCGGCGCCATGCCCGGCACGCCCAAGCCCGACGCGGTGCTGCTTGTCCTGGACTCGCTGCACCTGAAGCGCCAGTTGATGCTGGCCGCTCCGGTGCTGGCGCTGGGCCTGCCCACTTTGGTGCTGCTCAACATGAGCGATCTGATGAAGGCCCGCGGCGGCCACATCGACCCGCTCAAGCTGGCACGCGAGCTGGGTGCGCCCGTGGCGCTGATCAGCGCCGTCAACGGTTCCGGCCTGGATGCCGTGCCGCTCTTTCTGCACCAGCAAACCAACCGCAAAGCCGCCAAGCCGCTGGCGCTGCCCGTGATGGGCAACGCCGCCAGCGCGCACAGTTGGGCGGCACAAGTTAGCAAAAATACAGGCTACCGCGCTCCGCTCTCGGTCGAAGGCACGCGCAAGATCGACAATCTTCTGCTGCACCGCATCTGGGGACCGCTGCTTTTTCTGGTTGTCGTCGTAGGAGTCTTTGAGGTGGTCTTCTCCATCGGCCAGCCGCTCTCCGACGGCTTTGGCGACATCCTGGCTCGCATCGGCGGTCTGGCGCGCCCGTTTTTGCCTGCCGGATGGATTCAGTCTCTGGTTCTTGACGGCGCATGGAAGGGCGTCTCGTCGGTGCTGGTTTTTCTGCCGCAGATCCTGCTGCTTTTTCTTTTCATCGGGATTTTGGAAGACTCCGGCTATCTCTCCCGCGCCGCTCTCATTGCGGACCGCGTGATGCGGACCATCGGATTGAATGGCAAAGCTTTTATTCCGCTGCTCTCCGCCTACGCCTGCGCCATTCCGGCCATCATGGCCACGCGCACCATTGAGAACAAGCGCGATCGTTTCGCCACCATCCTGGTCACTCCCTTTATGACCTGCTCCGCGCGGCTGCCTGTTTACATGCTGCTGATTGCCGCCTTCATTCCTAATATCGTCTACCTCCACGGATTTCTGGGTCTGCGCACCATCGTCATGCTCAGCCTTTATCTGGCAGGTTTTGTGGGCGCAATGACCACCGCGTGGCTGCTCAAGAGTTCCATTCTCAAGTCCAGCGAAACGCCGTTTATTCTCGAGCTGCCGCAGTACCGCATGCCCACCGTGCGTTCTCTGGCCTTGCGCCTCTTGGATCGCGCGCGCGTCTTCCTGCGCCAGGCCGGCACGGTCATCTTGTGCGTCACACTGGCGCTGTGGGTGCTGGCTCACATTCCGGTGGTTCACACAGCGGGAGGCACTATCTCAGCGCCAGAGCTGGCCGATAGCGCGATTGGCCGCCTGGGCCACTTCATCGAGCCGGCCATTGCGCCTCTGGGCTTCAACTGGAAGATTGGTATCGGCCTCATCTCAAGCGTGCTGGCCCGCGAAGTGATGGTCAGCACCATGGGCACTCTCTACGGCGCAGACCCGGCAACCCAGGCCATGCACCTGCAAACCGCTTTGCACCACGATATGACTCTGGGCGGCGCGCTGGCGCTGATGATCTTCTTTGCCTTCGCCATGCAGTGTACATCCACCATGGCCGTGGTCCGCCGAGAGACCAACAGTTGGAAGTGGCCGGCCGTCCAGTTTCTTTACATGCTGGTCCTGGCCTGGGGCGCTGCCTTCGTCGTGAATCACGTGGTGATGGCGATCTTCGGCTAGCAGAGCCTGTAGGCCTCATCGGGCCTTCTACCGATTCACCTCAAGGTGGCGAAGCAGTCCGCTGACCGAGCAGTCAACCTCCTCGCTCCGCTGCGGGCTGGCCTCGATGAACTCGATGCCTGCCCGCGTCTCACGCTCGACGCGCCGGATGACTTCGATATACCGGATCACACCCGCGCGCCGCAGCGTCACGCCGCGCACATTCAGGTCAACCTCGACCGGAGCGCCCACCTGTGCCGGAATGCCGATGCCAAACTCGACTCCGCATCCGCCCTCGCTCAAATCCAGCAGGACACCCAGCACATCCGGCCCATACGGCTGAATCCGGATCACCGCGGTTCCCGGCCAGAACAAGCGCCGTACTCCCCGGCGGTCCGGCGGCCAGGCATGGGGGCGTGGTGCTATGCGTTCCACTATCTGCGGTTGAGCCATCGGTTTCCTCTATGGCTTTATCGGAGGGTTTTCCGGTTCCAACCGCCCTGTCCAGAAATGAGACACATAAGGCAACTCGCCGCTCATATGAGAAACTGGAAGAGCAGAAGTTCTCTGGCGCTGCCGGGCACTCTTTGGGTGCTGCGCGCCTAAAATCTTGACCCAACCCGAACATCATTCGGCCCGCTCGCGCCGTTAACCCGTTGCGGCCCGCATATAGGAACCAGAACCAGCATGATCAGCGTCAGCAATGTCACTATGCGCTACGGCGCGAAGGTACTCTTCGAAGATGTCAGCGTCGCTTTTATTCCCGGCCGCCGCTACGGCCTCACCGGTCCCAACGGTTCCGGCAAGTCTACGTTTATGAAGATCCTCACCGGCGAACTCGACGCGCAGAAGGGCAACGTGGTTCGCCCGCGCAAGCTTGGCGTGTTGCGCCAGGATCAGTTCGCTTTTGACGCCTATCGCGTCATCGACACCGTCATCATGGGCAACAAGCCGCTCTGGGCCGCCATGGAAGAGCGCGACCGGATCTACGAGAAGCCCGAGCTCTCCGACGCCGACGGCATGAGATTAGGCGAGCTGGAAGGCGTCATCGGCGATGAGGACGGCTACACCGCCGAGTCCGACGCCGCAGTGCTCCTCGACGGCCTCGACATTCCCGAGGAAGTCCATGAGCGCAAGATGGGCGAGATCCAGGGCGGACAAAAGATTCGCGTGCTGCTGGCGCAAGCTCTTTTTGGCAAGCCAGAAGCCCTGCTGCTCGACGAGCCAACCAACTACCTCGATCTTGAATCCATCCACTGGCTCCAGGACTTCCTGCACAGCTACGACGGCACGCTCATCGCCATCTCCCACGACCGGCACTTCCTCAACAGCGTCACCACCCACACCGCCGACATCGACTACCAGACCATCATTACCTACACCGGCGGCTACGACGACATGGTGATGGCCAAGACGCAGATTCGCTCCACGCTCGAGTCGCAAAACGCCCAGCGCGAAAAGAAGATCGCCCAGCTCAACGACTTCATTGCACGCTTTGCCGCCGGAACCCGCTCGTCTCAAGTTACGAGTAGACGCAAAGAGGTCGAGCGCCTGCAAACCAACGATCTGGCCCGCTCCAACATCGCCCGCCCCTACATCCGTTTTGACCAGATCCGCCCCAGCGGCAAGCATGTGCTGGAGTTCAAGCACATCACCAAGATCTACGGCGAGCACACGGTCATCGACGGCTTTACCGCCAACGTCATGCGCGGAGAGAGAATCTGCCTCATGGGCCGCAATGGCGCAGGCAAAACCACACTGCTCAAAAGCTTGTTGAATAACTATCCCGGCCTGGCCGACAAGGACTTCATGCTCGACTCCGGCGCGGTCTTCTGGGGCCACGAAGCCCAGATCGGCTACTTCCCGCAGGACGTGGGCGCAACCATCGAATACGGGCTCACCGTCTCCGAGTGGCTCCATCGCTGGAACCCCGCCGCCCATGTCGAAGAGATTCGCGGCATCCTCGGACAAATGCTCTTCAGCGGAGAAGAGGGCGACAAGCAGACCAAGGCTCTCAGCGGCGGCGAACAGGCCCGCCTCGCCTTCTGCAAGCTCATCCTCACCAAGCCTAACTTCCTGATCTTCGATGAGCCGACCAACCACCTGGACCTGGAAGCCATTAACGCCCTCAACATTGCCCTCCAGCGCTACGAAGGGACAGTGCTATTGGTCACTCACGACCACGACCTGATCGACGAAGTTGCCACCAGGTTATGGAACTTCAAGGAAGACGGCATCGAAGACTTCCAAGGCCCCTACGCCGAGTGGAAGGGCAAGCACAATTAGGCGAGCCTTTGCCGCCCCATTTAGGCAGCGCGGCTGCATATAGCTGTGCAACAGATCGGTACTAGTTTTCCACTCCCCATCGGCGTAGCATTTGAATTAAGCGGACTATGGAGGAGATATATGACGATACTGCCACCCGTAGTTTTGACCACAGCGCAGCTTGTGGGCGGCCTCGTTGCTTCTGCAAAGAATGCATTGGATATTGCGAAGACATCGTCTGACCGCGTGTCGAAAGCGGCTGTAAGCGAGTTTTACAACTCGGTGTTAGATGTCCAAACACGTGTGCTTGAACTTGACGAAGAAAACCGCCGGTTGAAAGCCGAACTTGTCCACCAAGCCGAGGTGGTTGGCCCGCTTCCGCCGCACGGCTACTTCTTCTTAAAAGAAAAGCTAGAAAACCCACTTTGCCCAAAGTGTTGGCAGTCTCAACCCAGAAGCCAAAAATTCCTCAGTCCGTTGCAGCAGCACGATAGCAGTAGCAGTGCCCGCTGGCGGAATTGCGCCAGTTGCGGTCTCACCTATTGGGAAGCGAGGCCGAGCGTTCCCCAAGGGCAGAACGGGAAGCCGAACTATTGGGAGTGAGTCGTCCAGTTCAGGAACCGTGTGCCTGTAAACATAAACACGGGCACACCATGTCGAGATTTTTTGCGGTCTGGAATGCAGGCACTGCTTGCAGGATGGGAGGCTTATTTGGCCTCTACCAGAAAAAACGGGGATTCTCGCTCCCCCACCTTTATGTATAACTTGTCCTTCTGAGTTCTCACCTTGAACTTAAACCCCGGAAGCTGCTGTTCCAGAACGCTTTTCCGGTTCCAGTTTTCAGGCGCATGCTTTATGACGAACGTGTTGTCTCCCACCTTAATCGTGTACAGGCGAACGTTGACGTCTTGGCAAGAACCGCTGTGGTCCGCTTTTCCCTCCACGTTGCCACTCTCATCGACCGAGCCTTTCATGGACCCCGAGGACGAACAATTACTTCCAGCCGCAACAGTTCGGAAGCTCACCAGCACCCCGTCCTGATAATCGCTGTCCGGCCGTTCTTTTGTCTTTGCAAATGCAATGGACACCACAGCACATAACAAAATACATAACGACAGGTATCTAGGGGGGCATTTCATCTTCGGCTCCGATTTCCTTGAATTGTACTACTTCCTGAAGCGGCGGGTGGCCTAGGTCGCACCTCTGAGAGCTGGGATACATGGGGGATAGCAGCTCGGGAACGGTAGGCCGGGGATTCATCCCCGGCAACACGGCGGCATTCGGGAGCGGGGTATTAACCCCTGAGATATGCTTTTCCTTCCGAGGGCTACACCGCAGGGCCTAAAGGCCGCGTTCATTGTGCGCTTTACCGTCGGGGATAAATCCCCGACCTACCAACCCCGGCCGATACCAACCGCCTTTCGCGCCCTGGTCAACTGCCGCCATTCCGAGAACCGGCTCTATCCCGCAGCGAACTGCAACGCTACGGAGTCTTCGGAACTGCATGAGGTTCCGCGCTCCACGGCAGAACGATAGACGGGATGCAATTAGGACCTTCCGCAGTTGCCTTGAGCGCCCCCCGCGCCTTGCCCGGCGCATACGGAATGCCGGCTATCGCAGCGTGGCCGTTCGCGTCGGTAGCCAGCATCTCGCTGGCTGTTGAGCCCTCCGACTGCAATACCAACGGAATCCTTTCTTTTTCAGGAAATCCGTTGGCAATGATCAGGACAGTTGCCGCGTCAGGCTGTGCGATTCTCACTTCAATCGTGCATCCCTGATCGTCCGCCACCAAAGGATGGGGAACGAGAGTGCCGAAAATCTGCAACTGCCCGTCCTTGCTGGATAAAAGAAATCGTATAGGCTCGGCAGTATCCGTCACAGCCGTGATCTCGAGCTCATCTTCTGGAGCCTTGAAGCTCGCATACTGCTCGGGCTTCGGTCTGTGAATCATCAACAAACCTTGCATATTCGCGTAGATATCGCGTGGATCGTAAACGCCATCCTTGCCCACTGGCCAGGATTCAAGACCAAAGATCTTGTTTTCAGGAGCGCCCGAGGCAAACACGCGATAGCGCACCGCAATGCGGCCTCCCTGCGTTGGCCGCTCGTCGATTTTCACAAAGCGCAACTTCACTCCCGACGGATTCAAGAAATCTTGCCCTGCATCGTCCCACAAAAACTGACTATCCAGCATCTTGTGCAGCGCCGCTGAGAGGCCGGGCTGGCCGGGAAAGTGGAAGTATTGCAGGGCACCCGGTCTCCGGGATTCTTGCCCATAGGAAAAGAGCGTCGCGTGCAGCAACACGAACAGCGATAGGCGGACGATGAGGCGACTGGGGGGGGCCATCATGTAAATAGTGTCCGCTATGTCCTTTCCAAACGCAACCCGGTTCAAGGGGGCGCTCCGAACAAGTCCAAGACGGCTGGCCCTGGTCGCCAAGCCCGAGACCAGGTTGCCGATGAAGTCGCCACAAGACCCCTGAGGGTTGCTTTTCGTTCCGGCGGCTATGCCTTGGGCTCTGAAGGCCCGTTTGATTGGGGCGGAGCATCGTCCGCCAAGCGCATTTCAGCTGCGGCGGCTTCGATTTCACTGTTGATCGCAGCGCCCAGAAGAAGCATGAGACCCGTGATATAAAACCAGGTCAGCAGAATAATGACTGCGCCAAGAGATCCGTAGATCAAAGAATAGTTATCGAAGTAATGAAGGTAGGCGCGGAGGCCGAGGGAGGCCAGGAACCATCCGAGCAGGCCCAGAACGCCTCCGGGAGTGAGCCAGTGCCAGCGGCGTTTCTTCAAATCTGGAGCCCAATAGTAGATGACGGCGAAGGATAAGTTGAGAAGAGCGGCTGCCATGATCAAGCCCGCCACTCTTGCCGCAACAGTTGCGGCCATGGCCAGATGAGGATCATAGAGGTTGAGCTTAGCCAGCGCAGCAAGATAGTCTCCACCCAAAAGACAGGCGAGGCCTAAGCTGATGATGATTGTTAGAACGACAGTCAAGCCGATGGCATGAAGCCGTGCGATGAAATAGGAACGCGAGTCCTCGATCTTGTAAACGATATTGAGCGTGTCCTGGATAGCCGATATGCCGATGGATCCAGACCAAACGGCAGCAACGAGCCCAAAAGTCACTTTGCCTGAGGAGGCGGCAACTGTCGTCTCGTCAAAGGTATTGAGGACGGCGCCGAGGGCTGAATTGGGAATGACGAGCGCGAGATGATCCAGCAGCTTGTCGTAAACCTGGTACGCCGATCGAGCCACCAGGCCAAGAATTGAACTGGCGCAAAACAGTGTGGGAAACACAGCGAACAGGAAGTAAAAGCCCAGCTCTGCGGCATGGCCGGGGAGACGATCGGCGTACACAGCTTTCAAGATGCGCGAGGCCACCGCGCGGACGGGAACGCCTTGCAGGTTCCAAAGCGACTCAGCAGGAGATTGGGACACAATCTCCCAGATACGCCGCTGACGGCTATCCAATCGCGGGTTTACGTTGGAAGTTGCGCCCGTCATGAGGCTCCTTGGCTCCTGTAGCCGCTCGCGACCCGATTGTAGACGGATGGCCCATCCATGAACCAGCCACATAAGCTCGGGTTTGCGGCCCTGGCCTCGCCTCTGAGACCAGGAATGCAAAGGCGCGCGATTGGGTCTTCTATCTCGCTCGCTGAATCCTGCGCCCTTTGCCCAACACTGCAAGAAACGCCAGACCGCTGGCCAGCAGAACCAGACTGGCCGGCTCCGGTGTATCGCCCGAGGGAAGATCGGCGATGGTCAGTTGGTCGGGTGCGGCATGCGCACTCCCGTCTGAAGCAGCATTAAAAGCAGTGAAGGTGCCGGTCCCAGTTACCCCGAAGAACAAAGACTGCCATCCGCAGTCGGGAGAAAATGCATCCAGACCGCAGGTGAAGGCCGTAGCGGTCAGCGTTGCGCCCGCGCTGCCGAACTGAAAACAGTCTGTGCCTCCAGCCTGGGTCAGGGTTGCCTGGGTAAAGGTGAGGCCGCCGACCTGGAACGGCGCAATGGCAAAGGCCCCCGACGTGTTGAGCGGTGTCAGTTCGAGAAACGAGAAGCTGTACGGGGTTGGGCCGTCGTTCGAGAACGTGTACTGGACTGCGGAAACGGTTTGGATCGTGAGTTGGTTGGGGGCGGCGGGCGCGCTCCCACTGGAAGCGGCGTTAAAGGCAGTGAAGGTGCCGGTCGGGGCCGACTGGAAGAATAAAGACTGCCATCCGCCGTCGGGAGCAAATGCATCCAAACCACAGGAAGAGGACGTGGCGGTCAGCGTAGCTCCGGCCGTCCCAAACTGAAAACAGTCAGTTCCGCCAGCCTGCATAAAGGTTGCCTGGGTAAACGTGACGCCGTCCACCTGGAACGGCGCGATCGCGAAGGCCCCGGACGTGTTGAGAGGGTTCAATTCCAGCAGCGAGAAGCTGTACGGGGTTGGGCCGCTGTCGGAGAAGGTATAGAGGGTTGCCGCGTGACCGAGTGCAGCGCCGAGCACCAGGCTCATGGTCACGAGTACACATTTGGGAATAGTCCGGCGAACACCAGGCGCCAGAAAGCGCCATAGCGAAATTGTCATGTTGACTGACCTCACAGAAGGGGAAAAGTGGACTTTCGTCCTGTACAGTACGATAGCGGAAAACTCGGCGAATTGCCCACTCGCCGCACGGAATTCCTTCAATTGATCGGGCGGCTCACCGATAGGCAAGAAACATTCAACCCACCGCGATGCGGCCAGCCACCCGCCGGATGCCCCCGGGTCTCGCCTTCTGGACCTGGGAGTTGCGTTGGCCGAACGGCGTCAGTCTCTTGAAAAATATTGCAAAAATGATATACTAGCTCTATGCGATAGTCCGCCGGGTTTCTCGATGAGGAGACCAAGGCCGCACTCGACGCCTTCCTTCCCGCTATCCGAACCAGCTTCTAGAGCATCGTAGAGCTGTTCCAGGCCTTCAGCCTCGGGCGCATACGCGAACCTGCTTACAGCATCCGGAAGGACGGCTCTGGGAGATGCGTATGAAGGCTGAGGAGGTCCAATGAAGCAAAAATTCATCCTCGCGGAAGAGTCCTTCAAACAGTGGAAGAAGGACCCGAAATACGTTGCGGCCTATGTTGCTCTTGAGGCGGAGTTCGCCTTGGCAGCGGCCATGATCAAGGCGCGGGCCGATGCGAATATGACGCAGGAGCAGGTTGCCGAGGCGATGGGGACCACGCAAGCTGTAGTCGCTCGTCTGGAAAGCGGGAAAGTGCTGCCATCGACCCGCACCCTGGAACGATTTGCAAGAGCCACTCGCACGCGTTTGCACATTACTTTCGCTCGATAACCCCCGCAGCCTACCCCTCCCATCGAAATCTCAACTCGGAAGCGGTAGGCCGGCGACCCACGCCCAGGCAATGCATATCGAGCGAGGGAGCTTTTCCGCAGCCTGTAAAGTCCAAAACCCTGAAATCGGCAACCAATCCAACGGTTGATTAACGAAATCCAAGTGCAGAATATGGGATTACCTACCCGCCCTGTGTCTCACATCACAGCCTCTCTACCCCCCTCTCAGTCGAAACTTGCATAGCGGTTGTGTCGCGTCCGGCCGCACTATGAGGCAAAGCGAATGAGTGAACAGAAAATGGTTATTTTGGATGGGAACGAGGCAGCTGCCTCGGTAGCCTATCGTCTCTCCGAGGTTGTCGCCATCTACCCCATTACCCCGTCGTCGCCAATGGCGGAGTGGGCGGATCAGTGGCGCTCGGAGGGAAAGAAGAATATTTGGGGCGCGTTGCCCATTGTGGAAGAACTTCAGAGCGAAGGCGGCGCGGCTGGCGCACTGCACGGCGCGTTGCAGGCCGGGGCCTTCGGCACCACCTTTACGGCCTCGCAGGGCTTGCTGCTGATGATTCCCAACATGTTCAAGATTGCCGGTGAGCTGACCCCGGCCACCATGCATGTGACGGCCCGCACGCTGGCTACTCATGCGCTTTCCATCTTCGGCGACCACTCGGACGTAATGGCCTGCCGCACGACGGGCTGGGCGATGCTGGCCTCGAACTCTGTGCAGGAGGTTCACGATCTGGCGCTGGTGGCGCAGATTGCCACGCTGGAGTCGCGCATTCCGTTCATTCATTTCTTCGACGGCTTCCGCACCTCGCACGAGGTCGGCAAGATTATCCCCATCGGCGACGAGACTCTTCGCGCCTTGTTGGATGACAAGTTCATCATTCAGTACCGCCAGAACGCGCTCAGTCCGGATCGCCCGATCATACGCGGCACGGCGCAAAATCCCGATGTCTTCTTCCAGGCGCGCGAGGCCTGTACACCGTTTCACGCCGCGGTTCCAGGCATTGTGCAGTCGGTGATGGATCGCTTTGCCGCGCAGACGGGCCGCGCCTATCATCTGTTCGATTACTACGGCGCGCCCGATGCGGAGCGCGTCATCGTACTGATGGGCTCTGGCGCGGAAGCTGCTGAGGAAGCCGTCGATCTGCTGGCCAAGCAGGGCGAAAAGATCGGCATGGTCAAGGTCCGTCTGTTCATGCCCTTCGATAGCAAGGCTTTCCTGTCCGCCATGCCTGCGACGGTGAAGTCGATTGCCGTCCTGGATCGTACCAAGGAACCCGGCGCATGTGGCGAGCCGCTCTACCAGAACATTGTGACCGTACTGGCCGAGAATGAAGCCACCTTGCCGTTTGCCGCCAAGCCGACGGTAGTTGGCGGTCGCTACGGGCTGTCTTCCAAGGAGTTCACCCCGGCCATGGTCAAGGGCATCTTCGACGAGCTGGCCAAGCCCGCGCCGAAGAATCATTTCACCATCGGCATCGACGACGATGTCAGCCACAGCAGCCTCACGTACGATCCAGCGTTCTCAACTGAAGACCCCAAGACCGTCCGCGCTCTGTTTTACGGCCTCGGATCCGATGGCACGGTGGGCGCCAACAAGAATTCGATCAAGATCATTGGCGACAACACGCCCAATTATGCGCAGGGCTACTTCGTTTACGACTCGAAGAAGTCAGGGTCGATGACCACCTCGCATCTCCGCTTCGGGCCGAACCCGATCCGCTCGAGCTACTTGATTACGCGCGCCAGCTTCGTGGCCTGTCACAACTTCAGCTTCCTTGAGAAGATGAATGTGGTGGAAGCGGCAATGCCCGGCGCGGTCTTCCTGCTCAACTCGCCTTATCCCGCCGCCGAGGTCTGGGAGCATCTGCCCAAGACCACGCAGCAAGAGATGCTGCAGAAGAAGATCGAGTTTTATGTGATCGATGGAAACCAGGTAGCGCGGGACGCCGGCATGGGCACGCGCATCAACACCATCATGCAGGCCTGCTTCTTTGCCATCAGCGGCGTGCTGCCGCGCGAGGAAGCGATTGCACAAATCAAGAAGGCCATCAAGAAGACCTATGGCAAGCGCGGCGACGCCGTGGTGGCAAAGAACTTTGCCGCCGTGGACCACGCACTGGCTCATCTTGAAAAGGTCGAGCTGCCTGCCACCGCTTCGTCCGATTTCGATCTGATTCCGTCCATCTCCGGCAAGGCGCCGGAGTTTGTCCGCAATGTGCTCGGCGAGATCGCCGCGGGACACGGGGACCTGCTTCCCGTTAGCGCCCTCCCGGCCGGCGGGGCGTTCCCAACCGGCACGGCGCAGTGGGAGAAGCGGAACATCGCGCAATTCATTCCTGTATGGGACAAAGATCTGTGCATCCAGTGCGGCAAGTGCGCCATGGTTTGTCCCCATGCTGTGATTCGCGCCAAGGTTTACTCGGCCGAGCTTGCGGAGAAAGCGCCGGCGACCTTCCAGTGGGCCAAGCCCAAGTGGAAGGGGATGGAGCAGGAGCACTACACGCTGCAAATTGCTCCCGAAGATTGCACGGGCTGCGCGGTCTGCGTGGAAATCTGCCCGGTAAAGAGCAAGAGCGACGCCAGCCACAAGGCCATCAACATGGCGCCCCAGGCGCCGCTGCGCGAGGCCGAGCGCGACAATTGGGAGTTCTTCCTGGGGCTGCCCGAGGTGGACCGCTCCAAGCTGTCGCATACGCAGGTCAAGGACATTCAACTGTTGCAGCCACTCTTCGAGTTCTCGGGCGCTTGCGCGGGCTGCGGCGAAACCGCGTACGTCAAGCTGTTGACCCAGCTCTTCGGCGACCGGCTTTATATCGCCAACGCCACCGGCTGCTCGTCGATCTATGGCGGCAACCTGCCCACCACGCCCTACACCAGCAACCCGCAGGGCCGGGGACCGACGTGGGCCAACTCGCTGTTTGAAGACAACGCCGAATTCGGCTTCGGCATGAGAATCGCGCTCGACCAGCAGAAGATCTTTGCCGAGACCCTGGTGACGCGGCTTGCGCCGGCTATCGGCGATGAGCTGGTGACAGCGCTGCTCGGCGCTTCGCAAAAGACTGAGACCGAAATCAACCAGCAGCGGGAGCGCGTGCTGGCGCTGCGCAGCCGGCTGGCCGGTAACGACAGCTCGGATGCAAAGAACCTGCTGGCCATTGTCGACTCGCTGGTTCGCAAGAGCGTGTGGATTCTGGGCGGCGACGGCTGGGCTTACGACATTGGTTTCGGCGGCCTTGACCATGTGCTCGGCTCCGGCAAGAACGTGAATGTACTGGTGCTGGACACCGAAGTTTATTCGAACACCGGCGGACAGATGTCCAAGGCCACGCCGCGCGGCGCGGTGGCCAAGTTTGCCGCGAGCGGCAAGAGCAACAGCAAGAAGGATCTGGCCATGGAGGCCGTCAGTTACGGCTCGGTTTACGTGGCAAAGGTGGCGCTGGGCGGCAACGACACCCACGTGGTCAAGGCTTTCCAGGAGGCCGAAGCTCACGACGGGCCATCGATCATCATCGCTTACTCCAGTTGCATTGCCCACGGTTACGACCTGGTCCATGGACTCGAGCAGCAGAAGCTTGCTGTCCAGTCCGGCTACTGGCCGCTCATGCGCTACAACCCCGACCTGCGCGAATCGGGCAAGAACCCGTTCCAGCTCGACTCGAAGGCTCCTGCGATCCGCCTCAAGGATTACACCTATCGTGAGGCGCGCTATACCATGCTGGTGCGGAGCAACCCCGAACTGGCCGCCAAGCTGCTCGTGGAAGCGCAGGACGACGTCGAGCGCCAGTGGCGCGTTTACTCCGCTCGGGCCGCCATGCCGGGCCGGGGCGAGACACCGCACATCGCGCCAGAAGAGAAAGTTGAAGACAAACAGGCAGTTGTAGCTGCCGGAGGTGCCGAATGATCGATTTTTCAACGCAGTATCTTGGTTTGAAGCTGAGCGGTCCCATCGTGGTGTCATCCACGCCGCTGTCTGAGAGCATTGACAATGTTCGCCGCATGGAGGATGCCGGCGCCTCGGCAATTGTGCTGACGTCGCTCTTCGAGGAGCAGTTGGAGCTTGAATCGAAGGCGCTGGACGACGACCTCTCGCGCGGCACCGAGTCCTTTGCCGAGTCGCTTGGCTACCTGCCCGATCTGGACGACTACCGCATGACTCAGGACGTCTATCTCGAACACTTGCGGCGCTCCAAGGAAGCGGTCAGGATTCCGATCCTGGCCAGCTTGAACGGCGCTACGACGGGCGGCTGGGTTCGCTTTGCCAAAGATATGGAGCAAGCCGGGGCCGACGCCATCGAACTGAACACCTACGCGCTGGCGACAAACAGCAGCCAGACTTCGTCCGAGCTTGAGCTGCAGCTTCTCGATCTGGTGGCCGCGGTCACCGATGCCGTCAAGGTCCCGGTCTCGGTCAAGCTTTCGCGGTCGTTCACCAGCGTGCCACATCTCGTGGCACGGCTTGAGGATGTGGGGGCCAAGGGCGTGGTGCTCTTCAACCGCTTCTATCAGCCCGACTTCGATATCGAGAACCTGGAAGTGCGGCCCACGCTGCACTTCTCCACGCCGTCGGAGCTGCTGCCGCGCCTGCACTGGGCGGCCATTCTCTATGGCAACATCAACATCGACCTGGCCATTACCGGCGGCGTTCATTCGGCGGAAGACGTGCTCAAGTGCATCATGGCCGGGGCCGGCATCACCATGATGGCTTCAGCCCTGCACATCCATGGCATCGACCACATTGGCCGCGTGCTCACCGACCTGCGTTACTGGCTTGAGAAGCGCGAGTACAGCTCGCTGTGGGAGACGCGCGGCTGCCTCAGCCGTCGCTCCGTGCCCGATACCTCGCCCTTCGACCGCGGCAACTACATCAAGACGCTCAGCTCGTACAGCCTGCGCCAAACGGTAGCGGCGTTCTAAAGGAAGCGGACAGAAACCAACGATATTCCTAGAGGTTGGCGGCGATCGCACTACGGTGCGGTCGCCGTTGGTCTTTGGGTTGCTTGATGGCGCGGAGCGTAGCGCGAAAACGCCCGATTGATCACTCGCTCCTTGCGGGCGGGGCCGAAATAAGTCCCAACGTGGTGATCACTTCGTCGGGGAGTTCCTCGAAATAGAGTACCGCGGACTTTGCGCGGTGACGATTGAAGGCCCATAGACCGGCAGCCGCAGCACCAAGGCCGATGACCAGACGAGCATAGCTGAATGGATCGCCGAAGGTGCTGAGTTCGAAGGGCGCAAAAGAAACCCCGAGGATAAGCACCTCGGTGATCACCTAAAAACCGGCCACTTGTGGTCACTTCAAAACCGGCCACTTTGGATGGTCTGAGACATGATTGTTTTACCTTGTCGCCGGGTGTTTGGGCAAGGTGTGGTTTGAGTTGCAGAG
>Ga0302320_10002134_pt1 | contig 47106 bp, 43 predicted proteins | sample Bog_T0_3_FD_202130 | JGI IMG/M metagenome (GOLD analysis project Ga0302320, IMG submission 202130) | Peat permafrost microbial communities from Stordalen Mire near Abisko, Sweden - Bog_T0_3 | ecosystem: Environmental > Terrestrial > Soil > Wetlands > Peat | place: Sweden: Abisko, Stordalen Mire... | reverse complement strand
GACGATTCTCGTCGAATGGGAGAAGGAAACGGAGTTGCTCATCAATACCGAACTGCCTCGCCAACCCTGAATCCGCAGTCAGGATAATTCGCGGATATTGAAACTTCGACCTGCGGAATGTAAGTCTTGGGCCGTGTCATCAAGTTGCGCGTGCTCCAGGCGGTTACCCCGGCTCCCTCGCCGTTGGGGACTGCGGAGAGGAAGTCAAACTGCCAGGAACACATCTACCCGGGCAGATTCCAGCCTCTCCCGCTACCTTCTTCCTGTCCGTCGAAGAATGACCCGAGTGCGTTGCCGGGTGAACTGAATCCGGCAACCCAAATTGTTCAGTCCCCCGCAGCTCCTGTCGCGCAGACTTACCCAGGCAATCTGACCCGGGTCCAGCATCCATGCGGTGGCATTCGCGGCGTTGCTGGTTTGCGCCATGAAGTATGCGGCATTCATATCCGCATCCGCCGCATCGGCATTCATTTGCAAACAGGCCGCGTCCGCCGCAGGAGCTTCTGCCTGGGGCCCCCCGCAAAAGTCCTCATCATGAATCAACGCAAACTTCCGGCCGCTCTCAGGAATGAAATAGCGCGGAGAGATCGGTGGAACCCCGGCGATCGAGGCCCATTGCCTCTCGTCCTGCAGCAAGGCCTGCGGCAACTGGCTGGATGTCAGTGCTTCTTCCCTCAATTGCTTGGAGAAAAGAGTCAGCGTCGGTGTTGGCTCCCCGTTGATCGGCTGAAAAAAGAAGCCGGCCATCGCAATGCCCTTCTGCATGTCGAACCAGAGAAATCCCCGCCCGTGAAGATACGCTCCGCCCCTGCTCGCTACCATCACATAGCGACCCTCGCGAATATCCACCGGCAGCGACTCGCTTTTCAGGACATATTCAATCGCCTCGGAGAGTGGCATATCGCGGCCGTAGTGATAGGTCGACCGCGGAACCACCTGTTTCATCAGATCACGGAAGCGCTTGTCCTTCATCAGTTCGTTTCCCATGCGACCGCCGTAATCGTTGAGGAAGGAGAGTTGCGCGGCAGGAATCGGATTCTGAAAGTCGGCCTGAGCAAAAGCCTGCGGAAGTGGGGGTATTGCGTCGGATTGCTGGGCGATGGCTGGCGCGACAGTCAAACACGCGCCCATGAGAAGCGACCTCACAAGCAGCCGCGCCATAGAGGACTTGAAGCAGCGAATTGATCCTGCGCAAAAAGAAGAAAATGCCATGTACACCTCCGCGTTCCCATCTTAGCGAAGAAAGTTTCGATGCCCTCCACATTTACTGGATCTTCATCCAGCTTTCATCTCCATCAAGAGAAAGCTATTTGGCAGGTCCTCCGAGACCGGGATCTCCCGCCGGGCGAGACCAACCAGCCCCGATCCCCTGAGCAGCTATGATGAGTTCGAGCCCCGCAACCGGCGGCGCAAGAGCGTTCATGCCTCCCAGCATCTTCATTTCGGCCGGTGAAGCCAGCGGCGAGCACTACGGCGCGCTTATCCTCGCCTCGTTGCGCAAGCGCCTCGCCGCATCGGGCCAGACGGCCACCTTCTTTGGCATGGGTGGCGCGCGCATGGAGGCAGCCGGTCTGGAGCGCATCGTGCGCGCCGAAGAGATGGCCGTCATGGGATTGACCGAGGTCCTCCGCCACCTGCCCCACATCTACCGCGAACTGGAGCGCCTCAAGCAGTCCATCCGCGAACGGCGTCCCTTGGTCGCGATCCTGATCGACTTCCCCGACCTGCACTTTCGGGTCGCGAGGGAGCTTCACCGCCTGGGGATTCCGGTCGTCTTTTTCGTCAGCCCACAACTCTGGGCATGGAAGAAGCATCGCATCAAGTTTGTGCAGAAGTACATCGACCGCATGCTGGTGATCTTCCCTTTCGAAGAGCCCTACTACCGGGAACGCGGCGTGCAGGCCGAGTTTGTCGGCCATCCGCTCGCTGAAATGCCTCTGCCAGCGATCGGCCGCGAGGAATTCGCTGCGAAGAATGGGCTGGATGCGTCGCGGATGTGGATCGGCCTGCTCCCCGGCAGCCGCGCCCGTGAGATTCGCGAACTTCTGCCCGAGATGCTGCGCGCGGCGGCCTCTCTGACCCAACTGCTTCACGAACAGGGAAAGGACCATCCCCAGTTCCTCTTGCCGCTCGCCCCGACTCTCACACCGGCTCAGCGGCAGATGGTTGCAGAGATCGCTGCAGGCAACCAGGAAAACCTTTCGGTCCGTCTGGTCGAAGACGCCCGCGCCGCGCTCTTCCATGCGCGCGCGTCGGTGGTAGCCAGCGGCACGGCCACCGTCGAGGCGGCCTTGATCGGCAACCCGTTCGTGGTCGTTTACCGCGTCTCCTGGCTGACCTATGCCATCGCCAAGCGGGTGGTGAAGGTGCCCCATGTGGCGATGGCCAATCTCATCGCCGGCAAGAGAGTGGTCCCAGAACTGATTCAGGATGACTTTAGTGCCGCAAACATCGTCCAACAACTCGAGGGGTTGCTCCCCGATGGGCCGCCTCGACAGTCCATGATGGAAGAACTGGCGCGGGTGCGCTCTTTCCTGCATACTGGTCGGACCCAGGGAACAGAAGAAACAAGCGCAATCGACCGGGTTGCGGATGTCGCGCTGGAATTGTGCGCTTTTCCTGTCCCGGCAAACACAGAATAGAAGAACGGCCAGATCCCCCTCCCCGGAACTGCGTGAGATAAAGGCAAGACCCAAAAAGAGGACCGATGGTTGCGATGAAAACTGCAAAGGCTCGTACAAAGCTGTTGACGCCCGGCACAAGCCGACTCGCTTACGTTCCGCTGGCTGTGTGCCTGCTGGCCGGGTTCGCGCTGAGCGCTGTTCCCCTCGCGGCCCAGCGCATTGAGCGACCCGCGCTGGCCATCTCCGGATACACGATTGATGCCGAGCTGGATCCCGCCACCCATCACATCGCAGCCACAGTCGTGACCACGTTTACCGCGCCCGAGAACCTGGAAATGGTGAGCTTCGGCTTTCATCCCGCCCTCAAGATCACCAAGATCTCCGACGATACCGGCAAGCTGCTCACCGGCGAGCGCTCGGCCGACGGGACTATCCGCGTGACTCCGGGAGTTCCTTTTGTCCGGGGACAGGCCGTCCACTGGACATTCGCCTACGAAGGCATGATCACCGGCAGCGAGGATGGTCCGGTCGAGGGCCTCAAGCTCGCAGCCATCCAGGAGCCTATCTCTTATCTGCTTTATCCTGCCCGCTGGTTCCCCATGACCGGCTATCTGACCAACCGCTTCACGGCGGAGATGCATATCCGCGTTCCTCAAGGGATGCGAGTCTTTGCCAGCGGCAGCACCGGCCCCTCCAAGCCGGTGACTCTGGCCAATGGCAAGCCGGGCGACCAGTTCGATTTCAACTGGACCAAGCCGGGCTTTCCGGGAACCCTGATCGCAGGCCGTTACGTGGGTCCGGTTTCCATCGGACCGGGCAACGTGAAGGTCTACCTCACCGTCAGCCACCAGGCATCGGCCAACGATTTGGGACAGACCGCTGCAAAAGAGTTCGACTTCTTTACCGACAGCTTTGGTGGGCTAGAGAGCAGCCGATTGAACGTCGTGGAGATCCCCGACGACACTCTGCCTGCGGTTTGGGCGCCGGAGTTGGCGGCCATCCAGGGTGCGCGCGTCGGAGACAAGTCCTCGGTGCGCCTCTTGGCCAACACCATCGCCCACCAGTGGTGGGGCTCCGAAGTCAGTCCCCGCACCCTCGCGGACGCCTGGATCACCAACGGCATGGCTCGCTACGGCGAACTCATGTACGTGGAGGACGAATCCGGCAAAAGCGCCATGAAGACCGCTCTGCAGGATGTGTCGGCCGGTGCCTTGGCCTACGACACGGTTCCACTCTCCAGCATCGCCCGCCTCAATCCCTTCTCTCCCGAGTTCCAGTCCATGACTCTGGAAAAGGGCGCCATGATCTTTCACATGCTACGCTGGGAGGTGGGCGATAAGGCATTCCTCGATACGATGAAGGGTGTGCTCAGCCAATACACGGATGGCAGCATTCGTGGCGTCGATTTAACCAAGGTCGCCGAGGCGCACAGCCAGCAGCAGTTGACGGCCTTCTTCGCCCAATGGGTAGACGGCACCGGCGCTCCCCAGTTCACCAACAAGTACGCGGTTTACCGGTTGGGCAACAACAAGGGATTTCGAACCATCGGCGAGATCCACCAGGACCTCGACCTCTTCCGTATGCCGGTGGAACTCCGCGTAGAGACCGACGGCAAGACAGAGATCCAGAAAGTCGACGTGGTGGGCACGGAGACGCAGTTTGTCGTGGACACCTTTGGCCGGCCACGGCGCATCGCCATCGATCCCGGCAACTGGCTGCTCAAATCCACTCCTGACCTGCTGGTGCGCATCGCCATCCTCAAAGGGCAGCAACTGGTGGCCCAGGGAGACCTGGTCTCAGCGCTGGCCGAATATCAGAAAGCCCTTGAGGCCAACATCCAGAGTTCGCTTGCCAACTACCGCATCGGCGAGGTGCTCTTTACCCAGCGCAACTACCAGGCAAGCGTAAATGCCTACCGCGAGGCGTTGCGCGGCGACGGCGATCCGCGCTGGACCGAGGTCTGGAGCCACATCGCTCTGGGCAAGATCTTCGACATCACCGGCCAGCGCGACCGCGCCGTAGGCGAATACCGGCTCGCCGTGCAGACCAACGACAATACCCAGGGAGCCGTCAACGAAGCTCGCCAGTTGCTTCAAAAACCCTATACTAGGCCCGAGAACGAGTAGACACGCATCGGGGGGGGGCCACAAAGCTAAGTGTAACGGTGGGTGTAATGCTGGGTGCAATGGCGGGTGTAACGGTGGGTGTAATGCTGGGTGTAATGGCCGGTGTAACGATGGGTGTAATGCTGGGTGCCCCATCCATTCCGCCTCTTCTGCGGAATGGGTGGGAGGCCACAAAGCCCATCAGCCACCTGCTAAACCAATCTGAAGGCACACTACGGCCAGGACCTATCCTTTGCGCCGATAAAGAATCTGGAATTCGTACCCGGCGTTGGACGGGAAAAGCTGGTTGACCAGGCGCAAGCGCTCGGCAAGAGCCGGCGCCGCCAACAGCGGATATTCCCGCTCGCGCAGATCGTGATAATCGAAGTCCACCGCCAGCGAGAGCATATAAATCGCCAAAGCATCCGAGAACGCCGACTCGTAGTAGCTCGTGCGCGAGCGCTCGTCGATCCCTTTCGCATTGGACCGGCTATCCTGCGCGCGCCGGCGTGTCTCCCACGCATCCTGGCTCGACTCGCCCCGGACCTGTGCCTCGGCCTGCGACCAGACCAGCGCGGAAAAGCTCTCCGGAACCCCCGTCGCGTCAACAAAATTATGCGCGACGTTGATGAAGAACTCGAAGGCCAGCCCGAAGCGATCTTCCACCAGGCGCGTGGAAAGAAACACCGCCTCCGTATTTCCAAGCGTCGCATTGCGATGGCAGATGGCCCGGTCGCCGAGATCGACAGTATAGTTATGCGCCACTTGCACCTCTCCGCTATCGGCAATCGCCAGGGGGACAAAGAAATAGGCGCGCCTGCTCAGCGCGGGGGCAAGTGTTGCCGGAACCGCTCCTACAAGTTGCTCCAGATCTGGTTCGGAGATACGCGTCTCACCCCATCCGGCAAATTGGATGCCGTTGGGTGCATGGCTGACGGTTACCTGTTCCGCCACCTTTTCCGCAGACCAAAGTTCAGTTTGTGCGCTGCTTGTCATCAACCCGTATTCTAGACGACAGAGGCCTCGCAATGACGAACTTTGCTCAGAACCTTCCCCAGCGAAAAGACACTTTTCTCGGCTTTCCGTTGGATGGCTTCGGTTTGTTCACCAGCTTGCTCTTGACGCTCGCCACCGGATTCTTCACCTTTTTCGCCTCGACAACCCTAGCCATTTTTGCGTTGCTGGCGTGGAACCTGATCGGACACCATACGGTCAATTTTGCCGATACCTATCTCTTCGTCGGCTTTCCCGCCGGATTGGTCGCACTCGTCGGAGCTTTCTTTGTCTTCGCGAGGCTCTGGATCAAGGCCAGATCGCTAAAGCGTCGCGCCTGATCTCCGCGTTTCTGATTGATCCGATCCGTCAGCACAAGCTCTCCGTGCCCCATCCTTTCCGCGTTTTCTGCGGAAAGGGTGGGAAGCCCATGCGGCCAAGAAAGCGCCGGATCAATCATCGGATGAAGTCGCGACAGGCTTGGCCGACGGAGTCAGCACGAATCCCTTGCGCACCAGAACAAACCCCTGCTGCGTCAATTCGGCCTGCAGCAACTGGTTTTCCGGTCCCGAAAACAAGTCCGCATTCGCCCCTGCAATCGTGGCTACCTGGTGATGAACCAGAATGGATTTGCCGTCCAGCGTTCCCTGTTCATCAGCGTACGTGGCCAAAGTGATCGGCACGACAGTCCCGCCTTGTTTGGGAATAATCGCCCACAGATCGCGATTGCCCTGCGTCACCGCCAGCGTTAGCAAAGTCTCCAGAGCGCCAGGATCGAAATCGGCAAGAAAGATCGCGCCCGTATGGGCGGGCAGCCGCGAAGCTGTGCTGCGTCCATCGGCTGAGAAGTTCAAAAGAAACTGCGCCCCTTCGGGTGCACCCGTGACCGTGACCGCCGCGCCATTCACCACGCCGTTCAGCAGCACATGCTGCAGTTGATTGGCCGGGCTAAGCCGTTCGGTCTTGGAAAGGGCATAGTCCAACCCCTGCATCGCAATGTGAACCACCGAAGTGGAGTCGTATCCTTCCGGCTTCGACGAGAAGTTGAAGCTTGCCGTGCCGACGGGCTGCCCGCTCTGGTTGATGGTGAAGCTCACCGACTGGGCAACCGCAGAGAAACTAACCAGAAGAAACACGATCCCAACAGCCAAAACACGGCCCAAAACTCGCGGCCCTGATACGGTCCGCAAGCAGAGTCGCCGGGTGCAGAGACGCTGGGTGCCCCATCCTTTCCGCGCTTTCTGTGGAAAGGGTGGGAAGCCATCCACACTCATGGGGGACAGGATCGGCATGTTCATTCCTTGATAGACACGAAAGTCCTGCGAGAGTTGTGCCAGTCCTTCGACAAGTTCCTAATCAGCTCTTGCCCCGAAGGAATTCCTACAATCGTTGAGGCGCATCGCTGGTCCCACGACCGCATGATTCGCAAGTCCGGCCGATACCGAATGGGCGCCCCCTGTCCCCGATTTTGGGATAGGTCTCTGACCGCTTGAAGTTGTACCAACGATAGGTGCCCCAGGTCTCGATTTTGAGACCTGGGAAGGCACGAGCCAATGGAACGGAAGTATGCGGTCAGAGACCTAGCTACTTCGAGTCAGCACCGGCAACCCCGGCGCGCGGATCACCTGGGCCTCCCGCCGGCCCCGCACCCATTACCCCGACCGAAGCCGCAACGAATGCTCCATTCTCGATCGACCCCTCCACCCGCACCATGTCGCCTATCTGAATGTCACCCAGCGTGATGGGGTCGCGGCGCTTGCGGAACGAGGTGTTTTCATCGGCAGCGAACTTATGGCTGGCATTATCGACCGAACTCTGCAAGGTCACCGTGAGATCGCTGATGGCCGTCACCTTTCCCATGAGCCAGGTCTTGCCAAAATTGGCCTGCATCTCCCGCATCTGTTTGGCGCGCTCGGGGTCCATCAAGAACACCACCACCGCGCCCAGCGATTTGGCGCTGGCATCCACCTCGCCCATGGCCGAAATTACATCACCCACCTTGATCTCACCGGGCTTGATGGCCTCAGGCGGAGTCCCTCCGGGGCCACCTCTCTGCCCGCCCTGGCCCCGTCCCTGCCCGGCGGCCTGCTTCAGAATGCGCGTGTTGGCGCTGAAATGAACGGTGTACGTCTCCCCCGCGTCCGTCCGGAGGTTGTAGTGATCGGCAGCGACTTCGGAGACTGTCCCGATCAGCCCTCGACCACCGGCCATCCCCATGCCGCCGCCCCAGGCCCCGCGCCCACCGCGTTGGCCATCCCCGCGTGTGGGGCTGGATGGTTGCGCCGCGAAAGGGGAAGAGGGAACGGGCTGTGGTGCATCCTGAGCGGTGGCGACACCAAAGCTCATGGCAAAAACAAGTGCGGTCAAAAGGTGGATCTTCATTGCGGCTCCCATGCAGCGTCGAACGGGCGCGTCTGCGCCTCCACCAAGATAGACGGAAAAATGCTTCTCGTGGATTGCTCAACGGCCAGATTGCGCGGCCAGAAGTTCTTGGAATGCCGGAACCCCGCGCAGACTCGCGAATTCGCTGTCCGCGGCAACCCTCTTGGCGCTTGTGAAGCCCTCATTCAGCGCGCTGCGCAGATACTCGATGGCGCGCGCGTGGTGCCCGGAGCGAATGCACCCTCTCGCCATGTAGTAGTTCATGGCGCCGCGCTCCTGTGTCGACGCTGGGTTATCGACACGTAAACCCGCAGTGCGCTCGAAGATGTTCGGATCGAGGTTGAGCGCAGCCTGATAGGCGTCCCAACCCTTGTCATATTTGTGCTGCGCAAGCAGGTTGGTGCCAAGATTCTTGTTCACCATCGCAGAGCTCGGGCCAATTCGAAGGGCGCGCCGATAGTACCGCTCCGCCTGGCGATAGTCTTTGAGTGAATCGTAGATGGTCCCGATGTTATTCAAAACGTGAGTGTTTTGAGGGTCCATCTTCAGCGACGCCTGGTAGCAGCGCAAGGCTTCCTCCAGGTTGAACATCATTTGATGGGCAATCCCCATCTTGTTCCACACAACCGCCGATCCATTCTCGACGTTCTTGTAGGCAGAGATTGCGGCCTGGTAGCGTTGGTGGCTCATCAGCGCATCGCCAACATCTTCTTGCGTGGGTTCGGGGGGGAGCTTTGCAACTGCGGTGAGAGATGGAGCCGGAAGCATTTTCGCGGCCGGTTCCGTCTGTTCAGGGAATTCGCTGCTGGGCCTTTCTTGGGAGGGTTGGGAATGAGAGTAAAGCGAGTCCGATGCAGACATCACGAAGACGAGCAGGCAAGAACGCGAAATCAAACGCCAACACATATTCCCCCCTTGCGAAGGAACGCGGGTCACTGCCTTTCTCATCGCCCGCTAAATTAATGCTCGCTTAACATGGGATTCGTCAAGGACAACGAGCCCTCCTTTGAGGGCCATTCCTCAAATGGAATTCCAGGCTCGTTCACGCGAAAAGTATTCCCGCCGATGAACAATTCATGAAATCGGAGAAGCGGTACGCGAACCTGGGGTACACTCTTCCCTGAACAGGATTATCCAGAATGATTGAACCTTCTTTCTGCCCCCAATTGACCGTTGCTTCACGATTTGCTTCCGTGCGCCAACGCACGCTGGATATGTGTAAGTCGTTGACAGCGGAAGACATGATGGTGCAGTCGTGCGCGGAGGCCTCGCCCACGAAATGGCACCTGGCGCATACCGCCTGGTTCTTCGAGTCGTTCGTCCTCTCCGAGTTCCTGCCCGGATACAAGCTCTTCAACCCCGAATATCCTTGGCTGTTCAACAGCTACTACCGCGGCTTCTCGGCCTTTCCGGAGAAACGGCTGCGCGCTTCCTTCTCCAGACCGGGGCTCGAAGAGATTCTGCGTTACCGAAGACACGTGGACCAAGCCGTGGAAAAGCTCCTGAACGCAGATCCGTCCGCCGAAGCAGTCCGGCGTATCGAGATGGGCGCCAACCACGAGGAGCAGCATCAGGAGCTCCTCCTGACCGACATCCTCCACGCGTTCTATACCAACCCGTTGCGACCCGCCTTTCTGGACGGACTTCCGTCGCCGGAGCTCCCCGCGCACACCGCGCCGCTCGACTTCGTGGAGTTCCCCGGAGGTCTTTGCGAGGTGGGCCATAGCGGCGAAGACTTTTGCTATGACAACGAAGAACCGCGCCACCGCGTCTGGCTGGAGCCCTATGCGCTGGCTACCCGGCTGGCCACTTGCGGGGAGTTTTCGGACTTCATCACCGAAGGCGGTTATCTGCGTCCGGAACTGTGGCTCTCGGATGGCTGGGATGCCGTAGAGAAGAATCGTTGGCGCGCGCCTCTCTATTGGAGCCTCGACCCCACCGGCAGCCAGTCCGACCACAAAGGCGACCAGAAGCATTGGAAGATTTTCACCCTCCGCGGAGAGTTTTCTCTGGAGCAAAGGTCGCACATGCCTGTGAGTCATATCAGCTTCTTTGAGGCCGATGCCTTTGCGCGCTGGGCCGGGCGGCGGCTAGCGACCGAACTGGAGTGGGAAGTTGCGGCAGAGGCCTCTGCGACGCAGGGCAATCTGCTCGACTCCGGCCTCTTGATGCCGGCCGGCAGCGACCTCGCCACCGGCATGACGCAGCTGTTCGGCGATTGTTGGGAGTGGACATCGAGCGCTTACCTGGGCTATCCAGGCTACACCCCGCCAAGCGGAGCCTTGGGCGAGTACAACGGGAAGTTCATGAGCGGCCAGATGGTCTTGCGCGGTGGCTCCTGCGTGACACCCTCTTCGCACATCCGCGCAACCTATCGCAACTTCTTCGCGCCCGAGACTCGCTGGCAATTTTCCGGAATTCGGCTAGCAAAAGCATCGAGTACCCCCAAGCGGCGCATCCAATTGAAACCATGAGCACAATTGTTTCCCCGGTTTCTGCTCGTCCCGTGAGCGAACAGATCAGTGGAGCTGTTCGCAAGGGGCTAGGTTGTCAACCCAAGAGTCTTCCCCCGTGGCTCTTCTACGACGAAAAGGGGTCAAGCCTCTTCGAACAAATCACCGAGCTCCCCGAGTACTACCTGACGCGCATCGAGCGCGCTATCCTCACCACCCACGCGGCAGCTATGATCGCCGCGGCGGCCAGCGGAAAGCGGCTCCGCATCGCCGAACTGGGTGCGGGCTCGGCAGATAAGACACGCCTCCTCCTGGCTGCCGCTGTGCAACGTCAAGGCTCGGTCCTCTATGAACCGGTAGACGTCTCCGCCAGTGCCCTTGAGTCCGCGCGCCAGCGCATTGAGCGCGAAATTGAAGGCGTGCAGGTGGCGCCGCGCGTCGAGGACTACACCATCGACTTTGAGCTCGACACCGCCGGTCCGGACGAACGCCGGCTCGTGCTCTATATCGGTTCCAGCATCGGCAACTTTGAACCGGATCAAGCCCTGCGCATCCTGCAGGGGGTTCGAGCCGGCTTGAAGCAGGGTGATGGACTGTTGCTGGGCGTGGACCTCGTAAAAAACCCTGCCCGCCTATTGGCTGCCTATGACGACGCAGCGGGAGTTACAGCGGCCTTCAACCTGAACCTGCTGCTTCGCCTCAATCGCGATCTGGATGCCGACTTCAACCTGGATGCCTTTGCCCACCGCGCCATTTGGAATGAAGCCAAGTCCCGCATCGAAATGCACCTGGAGAGCCAGACGCGTCAAACAGTGCGGATCGCCGCTCTGGACCTGGACGTGGAATTCGCAGCGGGTGAAACGATCCACAGCGAAAACAGTTACAAGTATCGCCCCGGCGAAGTGAAGAAGCTGTTCGCCGCCTCCGGGTTTGCCCTCTCCGAAAGCTGGACGGACGCCCAGGGATGGTTCGAGGTGGATTTCGGGCGAGCAATCTAGCGCAGTTCGATTTTTAACCGTGAACACTCTCCGTGCCCCATCCATTTCCGCGCTTCTGCGGAAATGGGTGGGAAGCCACGGACCTCAATTTCGACTGCAACGAACTGAATCGAAAATGCGATGGCTCATGCCATCCGTAGCCGCCGGACGGCCGGTTTCTCGCGCCTCTTACTTGTTCCCGGCAACCGCCGCCGAGCGCGCCACCCACTTGCCCCAAACCGCGGGGTCGGCCAGCATCTTGATATAGACTCCGCCCACCACCGACCGTGCCTGGAAACCAATTTGCCGAGCCGAAACAGTGTCGTACCAATCGGTCATCGGAACCCGGTCCGTCGTCTGATTGAGAAACTGGTAAATGGGATGCACAATCGCCTTGAAATCTTCCGGATTGCGCGCGAGTGTAGCCGACCAGACGGTCCAGTCCAGCTTGGTATACGTCGCCCGGTTGTCGAGCGGCAGTCCGAATGCGTTCATGTGCTTCAGATAGTAAGCAACCTCGCGCTCCGCAATATCCGCTGGGAAGATATGCAGATCGAGAATCGTGTCCCACACCAGGTTGTATTTCTGGCTCCACGTTCCCGCCTTGTCAAAGGAAAGCCGGTAGTGATCGCCGTCGGCAGCCAACGGGCCCCATTTTGCGGCCATGGTCTTTGCGGCGGCGCCGTACTGCGCGGCGGCCTTGGGATCGCCCAGCTTCTCCGCCAACCGCGCATAGGCGGCCAACGCTTCAATGGCCTTGATAGACAGGTTGGTGTTGTGCGCCAGATGGCCGGCAAAGTCATCGGTGCTGAGCTGGTTCTCCGGATCAAATCCCTTGGCCAGCAGATAGTCGGCCCACTGGGTCAGCAGCGGCCAATAGCGCTTGGCGAAGTCGGCATTGTGTTCCGCCTGCGCCACAGCAGCCACCATGAGGATCATGTCGCCCGACTCCTCCACCGGCATCTGATCGTCTTCCGTCAGCTCGCCGCCGCCATAGAGCTGTCCATTGGCCAGCGGATAGACACCCAGGTCATGCGGTGCGAAGGGAAACTTCCAGTGCCCTCCCTGCGCATACCGCATCACCGGCTCCATCTGCGCTTCCACCAGCTTGGGATTCAGAAACAGGAAGATCGGCGACGAAGGATAGATCACGTCCACTGTGGAAATGGAACCGTTGCTGAAGTTCTCCTTGGGCATCAGGAAAGGAACGCCATGTTCATCCTCCACCAGCTTGTGAGCGGCGATCGCCTGCCGGAAGGCAAGAGTACAGATTCCCGCATACTCCCGACCGCCGGCCTTCTCCAGATCCTGCTCCAGCGCGGCATCGTATTGTGCGGCGCGCTTCTTCATCTCCGGATACTCCCGCGCCGCGCCTTGCAGCAGCGCCGTGAAATCGTCAAACTGCGTGCGCCAATAAGGCAGCAGCTTCTGATGCATGTATTCGACCGAGTAGACATCGTCGTAGGCCAGCATCATGTGGCGCGAAACCGGCTCTGCGCCAACCGTCCCCAGATTCAAGACCGCATTGAGCGTGGGCGAAGCGGGATACCGGCTCATCGGCATGCGCGGCTGTCCCAGGTCGTCCTGTTGAGGAATCGTGCCGGTGGCGGCAAACTTGCCGCGATAGGTGTCGTTCCCCGCGGCCAAAACCGTCTCCCCTTCGTCCTTGGGAAAGGCCATGTAGAAATAGCCCCAGTTGATGCGCAGGTTGTCGCCGAACTGCTCCAGCATGGGCTGCTTGGAGGTGCCAAGCCGCAGCAAGCGAAGTCCATCAATCTCCGCGCGTGACCACACGACGGGTTCGTCGGCATTGTTCGTGGCGATGGTCCCTTCCGCATCCAGAAAGAGGGAAACTGCGTGCGGCTTGCCATCGCGGGCCTTCACGTCCCAGCTCAGGTAGGTGACCGGGCGCGCCATCACCCTCAGATCGTCGGGAAAGGCGGGCGTCAGAAAAGTGAGACACAGCTCAATCTCAGGGCTTTGCATCGTGATAAACGTCCGCGTGGCAGTAATCTGGCGTTGGGTCTCCGTGAGGGCAGGAATTCCTCGCTCCGCATCGCCCAGGTAGCGATAATTCTTGCCATCAACGCGAAGGATGCCGTTCAGAGCCTGCTGCGCGCCCGTCCAGTGCCGGGTAGAGCCATCCGTCAACCGGTCGCCCGAAGACCAGATGCTGAAATAGGGGTCATGGGTCACCAGGGGCGTCGAAGGCGCGCGCAGGGGTGCAGCAGGCTGCTGGGCAATCACGGAAGTCGAAAAGCCGCCAAGACAAAGGACGGCAGCACAAATACCGAATTGAAACGTCTCCATTCCCATCTCTTTTCTCTCTGACTTCCTATGAAAAAGTACTTCGCGTCCAAATGCGCGTAGCCTCTTTTTGCCTTCGGGCTTGCCGGGCTGCAGGCTGAGCGCGACGCCTGTCCATCCGCGACCAACCCCTACTTCTCCGGCCAACCTGGCAGCCATCCTAAATGTCCCTGAGACAGCAGCGGCCTGCAAACCCCCGGAAATACCCGCTCTCCGCGCCTATTCGCGTGTCTCGGCATACAAGCGTTCCAGCGCATCGCAAGCCATCTTCACTCCATCTTCGCCAGAGATCCGCTTAGCCACCGCAAGGGCTCGTTTGGCCAGCAGTGGCTCAGCCAGCATGGTCTTCAGCCTGCGCGCCACCCGCAAAGGAGTGTAGTTGGCGCGCTGAATCGAGCGAGCCACATGCAGACGTCGCATCCGGCGCGCGTTATCCGGCTGGTCGTGGCTATAGGGCATGATCAGCATCGGCTTTCCTGCCCGCAGGCACTGGGCGGTTGTGCCCACTCCACCTTGATGCACAACAAGGGCCGCCTTGGAGAACAAGGCCGAATACGGCGCATACTCCGCCACGCAGATGGAGTCAGGCAAACTCTGCTTGGGCCGATTGCGCTGATCAGACCCGATCAGAAGCACGGCGCGGATACCCTCCCGTATCGCCGCCTTGGCCGAGAACTCGTAGAAGCGCCCCGCGGCAAGCACCGCCGCCGAGCCGAGAGTAAACACCACCGGAGGCGGTCCTTCGGCCAGAAACTTCTCCAGATTTGCAGGCAACGCCGCGTTTCCCGCGTCGGAGTCGTAGAAGCAGAAGCCGGTGATCAGCGTATGGGCGGGCCAGTCCTTCTGTTCGGTGCCCAGCACCTTTGAAAACATGGCCAGCACCAGGAACGGAGAATGTTTGGCATCGAACAGGGGATTGGCCCCACGAGGCAATCCCAGTTCCGCGCGCAGATCGTAGATCGGCTGCGGCCACTTGCGGCTCACAAAGCGGGCCAGCCGCCTGATCGCCCGGCCCAGGCCCGGCACTGCTCTGTCTGCACGCGCCAGGCGGGGATACATGGGCAGCACCGGAGGATCGAACGCCGAGAAAAACGACAGCGGCGCAAGCACGTAGCTGGCCCAGGGAATCCCCGTCACTTCGGCGACAATCGGCCCCGCATAGTTCAACTCGCCCAACAGCAGCAGGTCGGCTCGCTCGGGTTGCGTGGCCGCATGGAGCAGGTCGTCATACGTTTGCCGCAGCGCCGGAAAGAGAAACTCGCGCAACCCGGTTTCCGTACCGTGCTTCACGTCGTAGACCATCTCCACCAGCAACGAATTGCCGGGGTCGATATCCGGGCGAACGGCGTGGAATGCGAGGCCCAAGGGTAGAATCTTGTTCTCGTAGACGGCGGGCAGGGCCAAGACCGGTACATGTCCCCGGCGTTTCAGTTCAAGCGCCAGGGCGATCAGCGGATTGATATCGCCAAAGGTGCCGATGTTCGAGAGAACAATACGCAATTAGGTGTCCCCGGGGGCGTAAAAAGCCCAACGCTTTGAGGGTAACTGATCGGGATTAAGGTACGCGCCACGGCTCTCGTGCTTTCCGTAGTTCCGCTTGACGCAACTACGGCTTCGCCGTACTATTCTTCCATGCGCTACATTTGGGACCCGGCGAAAGATACCGTGAACCGGCGCAAGCACGGCCTGTCCCTGCAAGACGGAATCCCGGCGCTGGAAGACCCCTATGGGGAATCGTGGGTCGATCGCCGCCAGGATTACGGCGAGGAACGCATGATTACGCTCGGCATGGGGCAAGCTCATGTGCTCTACGTGGTTTCCACCGAGCGGGACGAAGATTGTGTTCGAGTGATTTCTGTCAGGAGGGCCGGAAAAGATGAAATCGAGAGATATGGTCTGGGTCGAGCATGATGCCGGAACGCCGCCACTGCCGTCGCCTACAAACTTCGAGCCTGTCAATGCTCTCACAGAGGAACAGATTCATGCCGCAGCGCTGGCAGACCCCGATGCACAGCCTATTCCTCCCGGCAGCGATGAGGCGCTGGCTGCCCGTGGACTGGTGCGTGTGGTCAACGTGAAGAGACTTCGCGAAAAGCTCGGCCTCACCCAGGAAGCCTTTGCCGCAGCCTACCGAATTCCCATTGGAACCCTGCGCGACTGGGAACAGCGCCGCAAGTTTCCCGATGCCCCCGCCCGTGCCTACCTCACTGTGATAGCCAGCTCCCCGCAGGTGGTGGCGGAACTGCTCGAAGCCGCCGCGTAACCCGATCTCTCCGTCCGAACAGCAGTGGAATCGACAAATCCCGTTACCGAAATCCCCAGAGGGTTTCTTGTCTCTCCCCATTGCACAAGCTTGCTTGTCATCTTAACTTTGGCTACCGATGAGACGTAATCCACTTCAGTCTGCCTTAACATTGGCGGGCAGATAATCATGGACCAGGAAGACACGAAATGCGCGTACTGCTTGTGGAAGATGAAGTCAGACTGGCCGACAACCTGGCGGCAGCCTTGCGGGATGGTCCAGGGTTCGCGGTCGATTGGGCCGAAGATGGGCAAGCTGGCGACTTGTGCGCCCAGAACCGCTGCTACGACCTGATCGTGCTGGACCTGATGCTACCCAAGCTGGATGGGCTGGGTGTCCTGAAGCGCGTCCGCGCCCGGCAGGATTCAACCCCGGTTCTGATTCTTACCGCCAAGGATGGCGCCAGTTCAATTATCGAGTTGCTCAACGCCGGAGCCGATGACTACCTGGCCAAACCCTTCGATCTGGGCGAGTTGATCGCCCGCTCCAAGGCATTGATTCGGCGCGGAAAGGGGTCGGCCCATACGGTGCTCTCGGCCTGCGGGCTGGAGTTGAATACTCTGGAGCAAACGGTTCGCCGCGACAGCGTCTTTGTCGAACTCTCACCGACGGAGTACCGCATTCTTGAATACCTGATGCACCGCCCGCGCGTCATCGTCAGCAAACGCGAGTTGCTGGAACACCTCTACGACTACAACTGGGAGCGCCACTCCAACGTGATCGAAGCGCATGTTTCAAACCTGCGCAAAAAACTGGACGCGGCCCTGCCCGAGCCCGCGGCTGTGATCGAAACCATGCGCGGACGCGGTTATCGTCTGGCGCCGGAGATGGATGCGGGGCTCATGATGGAGGACGATCTGGATCTGGACTCCGATCCGGAGCCCGAGGCATGAGAAAGCCCATTCTCCCTACCGCCTTGCAGCCCGGCTCAATTGCCTTTCGGCTGATCGTCGCCGTGCTGGTCGTGGAACTGGCCTCTTCCATCCTCTCTGTAGCGCTCTCGTTCGGCTATGAACGCCATACCCACTTCCATATCTTTGACGTAGCACTCCATGGGCGCGTGGACTCCATTCTGGGTGCGGTGCAGGAGTCGGAGGATGGCAAGGATAACGTCATGTTGGTGCAGGCCGACCTGCACCTTCCTCCGGACGACATCTACGAAGTCTTCGATAGCAGCGGCCATCCCCTCGGCATCTCGCCAAACTGGAAAGGGATCGCGCTGAACGAAGCGGTCCCCGAGCATGGCAGCTATCTGTTTTTGACTTTGGGCGACCATCACTATCGGGTCTTGCGCTTTCAGGGCTCGCGCAGCGTAGATCCGGGCCAACCCGGTGGCGGCAAGGTTCGCTCGGTCACCGTGCTCTATGGCTCTCGAACTGGCAAGGTGTGGGAGTCCATCTGGGGAACGGTCGAGTTCTATGCCGGCGGCTGTCTGGTTCTGTTGCTGGTGACCGGTCCTTTAATCGCCTGGCTGCTGCATCGCGGCCTCTTGCCCCTGCGCCAGCTTGCCTCTCTCGCGGCAAAAGTCTCGGTGAATGCCTGGCATTTCGATCCGCCGGCAAACGCCCGCAGCACGCCTGAACTGGCGCCGCTGACCCAGGCAATCGAGAGCGTCCTGCAACGGTTGGAGCGCTCCTTCGTGCAACAGAAAGTGTTTGTCTCCGACGCCGCTCACGAATTGAAGACCGCCGTCGCCGTCATCAAATCGTCGCTCCAGCTTCTCGGTTTGCGTCCGCGCACCGCGGAGGAATACAAGGCAGGACTGGAACGCTCCCTCTCCGACTGCCTGCGCATGGAAGAGATCGTCCGCAAGATGCTCGCCCTCGCTCGCGAAGAAGACGCCGTACACACATCCGACCGAAAGGCCTCAGCCGATCTGGGTGAGTGCCTCGCGTTAGTTGTAGCCCAGTTGCAAACCGCCGCCGATTTGCGCGGAATTCAAGTCGAAACACATCTCTCCGAAGGCCGGTTCCTGGTCCCGCTGGCGACCGAGGATTGCTCGATGCTGCTCTCGAATCTCTTTCTCAACGCCTTGGAGCACAGCGCCGCCGCCTCCCTGATTGAAGCTCGACTCGCTCTCGACTCCGCAAAGAACGCCGTCGTCCTGGTCATCGAAGATCATGGCGAAGGAATCGATGCCGAGGCTCTCCCGCATGTCTTCGACCGCTTTTATCGCGGCGATCCCTCGCGCACCCGCAACACCGGAGGCACCGGGTTGGGGCTGGCCATCGTCAAGGCCATCGCCGAGCGCGCGGGCGGGACCATCAACCTCACCAGCCAACTAGGACAGGGCACGACCGTCACCGTCTGCCTGCCCCTGACGCCAGCCGAAGAAACCGAGGCGAATCGGCCGGAAGCCTCCGCCTGACCAAGGATCTTAAAAACAGCAGTTTCTCTTGGGGTTGAGGCGTTCATCCACCCCAAAACATTGTCGCTGAGCGAGCGAAGCGAGTCGAAAGCCTGCCCTGAGCGAAGCCGGAGGGGACCTGCGTTTCCGTGGATCTCAGGCTCACCTTTTCGGTGATTTCCCATGTGCGATAAAGCGCGCGCCCAACTTGCAGTTTTCAACCGTTTCATCGATCTTACTGCCGGATCAAGGATGATCTGAAAGCATCGCTCCTACAGAATGGGTGCCCCTGGTCTCTCTTTTGAGACCAGGGAGAGCGCAGAACCTACCCGGTCATGATCCGTGTTGATCTCTTCAGCCAATTTTCATGCTACTGAGGCATACTTCTTCTGCCGGCCTTTCGCCAAGCGAATCGTCGGGAAATTCACGGAGCCTGCCATGTCCATCGAGTGCAGTGTTCGTTCTTCCGTAACCCTTTTCGCGCGACCCCGGATGGTCTGCGCTCTTCTGTGCGGCATCTTTGCCGCGCCCGCCCTGCTTGGCGCACAGCAGCCCTACAAGGTGATCGATCAGTGGAAGGTCGGCGGCGACGGCGGATGGGACTATCTGCAGATCGATCCCCCGGCGCATCGGCTCTACCTCACACGCGGCCCCCGGGTAGATGTGGTGGACACCACCAGCGGTAAAGTCGTCGGCGCAATCACCGGCCTGCATGGAACCCATGGCGTGGCCCTGGATGCGGCCGGCAAGCTGGGTTACATCTCCGATGGCGGCGGCAATGCGGTCGTGGTCTTCGACCGGGCGACCTTGGCCACAGTTGCAACCATCGCGGCGGGGACCAACCCCGACGGCATTCTCTTCGACCCCGCGACCTCCTCCGTATGGGCCTTCAACGGCCGCAGCAAGGATGCCACCGTCATCGACACCACGACCCAGAAGGTAGTGGCGACCATCGCCCTCCCCGGCAAACCGGAGTTCCCGGCCTCGGATGGAAAGGGCTCGATCTTCGTCAATATCGAAGACAAGAACGAAATCGTTCGTCTGGATGCGCGCGCTCACACCATCACCGCGACCTGGCCCCTGGCCGGCTGCGATTCGCCCAGCGGATTGGCCCTTGACGTCGCCGGAAGTCGCCTCTTCAGCGTCTGCGACGGCAAGAAAATGGCCGTCACCGACGCCAAGACCGGCGCTTCCATCGCCACGCCCGCCATCGGCGACGGTCCGGATGCCGCCGGGTATAGCGCCAAATTCAAACTCGCCTTCTCTTCGAATGGAGAGGGCACGCTCACCGTTGTGGATGCCGGCAAAGCAGAATATCCGACCGTTCAAACCGTCCCCACGCAGCGCAGCGCCCGCACCATGATCTACGACCCATCCACCGACCGCATTTACCTCTCTGCCGCGGAACTCGGACCTCGCCCCGCCGCCACGCCCGAGAACCCGCGCCCCCGGCCCAGCATGGTCCCCGGCAGCTTCACCGTAATCGTCGTCGGCCGCTAGGCATCGCACGGTGTCAAAGAGTCTGGGTGCCCCAGGTCCCCCGCCGGGACCTGGGAAGGCACGAACCTTGGTGGGCCCCATTCCCGGTCCTTCCACACCCGTCCCCTCACTTCTGTGGCATCCTGAAAGCTCCATGAAACTCCTCCTCGGAATCCTCGCCCTCCTGTTGGCCGCCGGCTCCATCTACGCCGACTACAAATGGCGTCGCTGGATGGCCCAGCGCAGAGCCGAAAAAGACGCATCCTTACCACCCGATCGTCGATAGTCCCGCAACTTTCCTTCGCGTCGCCCGTTACAATGACCCATAGGGAGACGTCCAAACGCTATGTCCTCTATCGATTCCGCTTGCTATCAAGCCCCTTCTACCCGTTCCAGCCGCAGCCGCACCGGCCTGCTTTTGAGTTGCGCCGCAGTCGCCTTGCTGGTGTTCTCGACGAGCGCACTCCGCGCACAACTGGGCGCTGCTTCGCCGCCGACCCAGGTGCACGATTCCTCGGTGCTCAAGCCCCCGGCGGGCGCCCGCGTCGCCATGGTGGAGTTTGCCGACCTGGAGTGTCCCGACTGCGCCAACGCCAATCCTCTGCTCAAGGAGGCGGCCGCCAAGTACAAAATCCCGTGGATGCGCTATGACTTCCCGCTGGCCTTCCACAACTGGAGCACCACCGCGGCTATCAACGCCCGCTGGTTCGACAGCAAAGGCAAGAGCCTGGGAGACGAATATCGCGATTACGTCTTTGAGAATCAGCGCTCCATCTTCAACCCCGACATCCTGGCCAATTACACGCAGAAATTCGCCCAGAGCCACGGCATCGCTCTGCCCTTTGCCATCGATCCGCAGGGCAAGCTCGCGGCCCTGGTCAAGGCCGACTATGCCCTTGGTCAACGCGTGGGCATTGAGCACACCCCCACCATCTGGATCGTCACTGCCAACGGCAAGGGCGCGCCCTTTGTAGAAGTCGTGGACCGCAGCAAGCTATTCCAACTGATCGATCAGGCGCTTGTCGATACCGCTTCATCCACCAAGGCAGCGGCAAAGCCCGCAGCAAAAAAACCAGCAGCAAAATAGCGCATTTTGTCGTCTGCGATAATCTTCCGTGCCCCATCCATTCCGCGTTCCTTGCGGAATGGGTGGGAGGCCACAAATCCCATACTCGGCCATAAGCAAATATCCTCCGGCAAACCTATAGGCATTACGAAGGTCGGCCCCTCAAGGGGCCTTGTTAACCTTCTTGCCTGATTAGCCTTCTTGTCTGATTAACCTTCTTGTCTGGTTAACCTCCTTGCCAAGGGAAGCTCATTGCCAACGCCAGCTTTGGAGCCCGCGCCGTAGGCGCAGTGTTTGTTAGCCCCGCGTTTCAACGCGGGGTCAGCGAAACCAACAATTTGTCCGGAGTCCCGTAGGGACGGTGCCCGTGCTCCGCGTCTCTGGTAGAATCCCGCGAGAAGACGGTAAAAACTCAAACCGGAAACGACTTCCGCAAACGTCAAGCTTCTACTGCCACCCTAGCAAAGCCGTGGGTTCTCCCTTTGGTGACAGTTTGACAGAAGAGGTTCGAGCGACTCCTGCATAGTCCTTTGCAGCGCGCATTCCAACGCAGGAAGTTCTATCCTTCCGACACCACAAACGACAAAAGCCCCCGCCAAAGCGGGGGCTTTTGTCTGCGCGTCTTCTGCGCCGTCCCGAAGACTACTTCTTGACCGGGGCGATCACGTCCTTGGCAGCCTTGGCTACGCGGAACTTGACCACGGTCTTGGCCTTGATCTTGATCGCAGCGCCCGTCTGGGGGTTGCGGCCGACGCGCGCCTTGCGCTCTGCCTTTACCAGACGTCCGATGCCAGGGATCACGAATACGCCGTTCTTCTTCGTTTCCTTGATCGCGGTCTCTGCCAACAGATCGAGGAACGCAGCGGCTTGCTTGTTGGTCATTTCCATCTTCTCGGCCATCAGCCGGGTAAGGGCGGTCTTTGTCAATCCAGTTGCCATGTGATGCTCTCCTTATGGGCGCGCCCTTGGCGTCGCCTGTGTTGCCCCAGGTAGCTAGCTTGAGCGCTCCGCATAGTGGGTCCCCACCGAGGTAACGCTTGCGCGGAACCTCTGTGTTCATGCGGGTTTCAAGAACCCTGTCGTTGGTTACAATGCGACTTCAGGGTAGGCGAAGTCAAGGCAAAATAAGCGATTTCCACAAAAAACTTGGGTTTTTATTGGTTTTTGTCCTGTTTTCCTCGGTTTTCGCTCGTTTTAAGCCTATTTTCGTGGAATTCACGGTACTTTTGGGACCCCCACCAGAAGCCTTCTTCCTCCCCAACCGAGCCTCAGTCCAGACCGAAGAGCACCTTCTTGCGCGGGCCGAGAGAAGCCACGATGGGGGTGTTCAAGGCATCCACCATGGGCGTCGCCAGCCGGAAATACCGGATCAGCGTCGCCGCAAAGTCCGTTTCCAGGGCTGCCGAGGGGGGCAGGGTCGTGCTCAGTCCCCACTGCCGGCAGCGAATCAGGTCCAAAGCCGGGTGGTCCGCCGGAAATCCCTTCGGCGCGCGCACCAACGGATTCCCTTCGAACTCCGAGAACACCTTTTGCACCGCAGCCCGCCGCGTGATCTTGATGAACTCGGCATGATGCTCCAAAAGCCAATGGCGGATGGCGGCCAATTGATCCTTCTCGGGCATGTAGGCTCCTGCGGCCACCACCACCCCCTTGGGGCTGATATGGAAGTAGTAGCCCGCCCCTGAGGTCTTCTCCAGCCCCTGATGGGCCCACCAGGCCGCTACGTGGTCCTTGTACGGCTTCTTGTCGGCGCTGAAGCGGGTATCGCGATAGATACGGAAGAGAGACTTCTCGGCCGGGCGCACAAATTTTGGCGCAAAGGCGGCCATCGCGTCCGTGACCTTGCGGATGATGGCCAGCATCGGCTCTTTCAATTCCGCTTCAAAAACCGCCTTGCGGGGATTAAACCAGTCGCGGTCGTTGTTGCGGGCCAGCGCCTTCAGAAAGGCGAGCCCTTCGGGGCGGAGGTGGGCAACTGGCGCGGGTTCGAGGAGACGAGGCATACATTAGTCTAATGTATCCGCATCGTTACGATCCAAAACGACGGCGGTGAATAGTTTTCTTTCAGCTATAACTATCGATGTTCGGTATCTGAGCAGATCTGATTTCAGGAAAAGAGAAAAAACTGGCCTGCGCAGATTTCCATTTTCGGAGGCCAAAATCCTGAAAAGGCTAATCCCGCTTTGCGCTTCTAGACGAGCCCACAGAAAATTGCAGTGGAAAATCGGTCAAATAGGGTGCTAATCTTCTGGTGCGGGTGTTTTTGCTAATCATTCGCCCAACCAGAAAGGAAACGATCGTGTTTACGCCAAAGCTAATCAAACCTGATTATCGTCAAGCAGAACGCGAGGCAATTCGCCTTCTGAACGAGACAGGCATCTTCGAACCACCGGTCAATCCGGTGGAGATTGCTCGTTATCTCGGGGTAGATGTGGCTTTTGTATCCTTCTCTGGAGAAAGTGATGGCGTTTCGGGGTTGTATGACCCCTCGAAAGACGCCATCTTGGTGAATCAAAAAGAGGCCGGAGTGCGTCAAACCTTCACTGTCGCACACGAATTGGGCCATCGAGTACTTCACCAAGAATGGGCGAAAAGCGAAGCGTACAAAGTCCTTTGGCGGGACCCTCGCCGCCAGACAAGAGACCGCTGGGAACAAGAAGCAAACGCCTTCGCAGCAGACCTTCTCATGCCTCGACAGATGCTTGACCGGTATAGACGACTTCCCGTATCTAGCGTTGCCAAGATCTTTGCGGTTTCCGAACAAGTAGCTACATATCGGCTCCATAACCTATATGGCTTCTGAACGCGATGCTGTCCTCAAATCAGTTGTTCCGGCTGACGGCGGCACTGAGGCGAAGCTTGATCTAGCCCTTTCAGAAGGCGAACGCACGAAGCAACTCGCGCTCTCTCACGAACACGAAATGAAGATGCGACGCGCGGACCTCGGTTGGTTTGGTGTCGTTTTTGGGGGCGAAGCGCACGCATCGATAGTAGTGGCATTTGTCGTGGTGCTTTTAGGTTTTTCTGGGGCAATAGGACTGTGGATAGTCGCCTACAAATCTGGTAGACCCGAGTTCTGGGCGTCGGAAGCGCATGTTTCTCTGGCCGCCGCTACATCGGCGCTTGGCTATGTATTTGGCAGAGGATCTAAAGAACACCCAAAATAGTCAATAATCTCTCTCCTTTGAAGTATTTTGTTTCCTTGCTCCTACTGCACAATCTCCGTCCCATACTCGCCGCCGGCGGTCGCGAACAGCTTTTCCGCCTGACCCCGCCAGACGCGATAGAGCACAAACTGGCGTTGCGAGGCCCCGCGCAGTTCAAACAGCAACTCGCCGCGATTGTCCGCCAGCGCATCCACTGCGTCGATCAGCCTCATACGCGGATTCTCGTCCAGTTGTCCGGTGTCGGTAACGCTCTTCAGCAAAACTCGAACCTGGCCATAAAGATCCGGCTGAGCCACGATCGTGACAAATTTGCGCGGCCCCGTCGCACCATCCGTCTGGGCGGAAAACACCAGCGTGGCGCCGGAATTGAACGAGAGCTCAAAGACCCGGAACTGTTCGTCCACCAGCGGAGCTGGGGCCGGCGCAGGAGCCGCGGTCTTGACGCTCTTGTGCGTCGGTGTACGCCGGACCACTGGAGCTGCCGCGGGCGGGATCGCAGGCGCTGTGCCGAGACCAAGCGCTGTACGAGCCAGATCTTCGAGCGCCGACTTCATCTTCCCTTCGTCCTCGGGGTTAGCCCAGGTGAAGCTCCACGGGTGATCCGGATGCGGCTTGGCATCAGAAACCGCTATCGTCTGCTGCATCCCCTCTGGAAGCCCCATCAGGCTGGGAATCACATTCAATTTATAGCCCGTAGACTGGCCGCGCTTGAGAGTCGGACGATCCGGGTCGGTCGCGCCAACCACAGAATCCACATGGGCGATATCTTCCGCCTCTTTCTTCTTGCCCTTCTTGAGTAGCGGGCGATCGGGATCACTGCTTACCGCACTCGAGCTCTCTGCCGAAGCCTTGTCTTCCGTTGCGGAGTCCTTCTTGTGCAGAACCGGCTGGTCCGGGTCGGAACTCGATCCGGACGCGGTGCCTGCACTGCCCGCATCGGCCGATTCCTTCTTGTGCAACTTCGGGCGATCCGGATCATCGGCAGCCGCCGGCTTGCCTGAGTCCCCATCGTCCTTGCCTTTTCCATCCGCCGGAGCCTCTCCGGGATGTTTCTTGCGATGCAGAACCGGCTTGTCGCTGTCGGGCTCGTCGTCGTTCATGGACTTTGCCAGCTCCGCCGCCGTGGGCTGGGGCTTCTCAGCCGGCTTGGGCTTCCACTTGCCATAGCCCACCCAGGAGCCCTGTTCATGGCCCGAGTTCTCAATGTCGAAAAGGCCGATCGCTTGCCCGTTCTGCTGCAACTCGTACTCCACTTCGCCGGCCAGCGCAATAGGCTCAGGGCGCGACAGATAAACGCCGCCATCCTGAAGCTTCCCGCCGTCCAGCACCGCCACCGGAACAATCCTGCAGGCCTTGGGCTTGCCCGCTTCCCCAGTCCACTCCAGCACCGAGATGGCCCGCAATACCGGGGCGTCCTTGGTAGACTTGGCTACCTGGCCCGGATACTGTGCCGCAACCGGAAGTGCGGCCAAAAGGCCCACGGCAACACCGGCTGCACCCGCCAGCCGGCGGCCCAGCCCCGAACGATCGATTTTCCTCAATACCATCGCCCCAGCCCTTCGGAAATAATGTAACCGGAGGTCACCCTCAACCTCTCCAATCACCATACGACTCAACTCACGAGGAACCATGGAAATTCATCAGAAAGTCGCCGACTTCACTTTACAGACCGACGAAGACATTACGGTCAGTCTCTCCAGTTACGCAGGCAAGCCCGTTGTCCTGTTCTTCTATCCCCGCGCCGATACCCCCGGCTGCACCATCGAAGCCTGCGGATTCCGCGATACCTTCGCCCAGATCCAGGCGGCCGGTGCCGTAGTTCTCGGCATCTCGCGCGATACCCCCAAGGCCCAGGCCAAATTCCGCGCCAAATACGACCTGCCCTACACGCTCCTTGCTGATGTAGACGAGAAAGTCTGCAATCAGTTTGGCGTCCTCAAGGAAAAGAACATGTATGGCAAGAAAGTCTTCGGTATCGAGCGAACCACCTTCGTCATCGGTCCCGACCAGACCCTGCTGCACATCTTCCCCAAGGTTACTCCCGCGGGCCATGCCGAAGAGGTGCTTGCCCTGATCAAAAACCTGCCTGCCGCAAAATGAGAGCTGCGAAATCCAAGAGAAGCGACTCCCCGCTCCGGGAGTCATTGCCGGGCCGCCTGCTGCCACGTTCCTTCTTCGAGGAATGCTCGCGGCAGGTCGCTCCGCGCCTGCTCGGCAAAGTGCTCATCCACCAGTCCCCGGCAGGCCTGCTGGCCGGCAGGATTGTCGAGGTGGAGGCCTACCTTGGCCCACACAGCGATACGCCCGACCCGGCGGCGCATTCCTTTCGCGGCCCCACCCCACGCAACGTCGTCCTCTTTGGTCCCGCCGGGCACGCCTACGTCTACAGCATCTATGGCCGCTATTTCTGCATGAATGTCACCTGCGAGGTGGATGGAAAAGCCGGCTGCGTGCTGGTCCGGGCGTTGGAGCCCGTAGCCGGTGCCGAGCAGATGGCGCTGCTGCGGGGCCTTGCGGTCTCAGCCCCAGCCAGAGAGCTCACCTCCGGACCCAGTCGCCTTTGTCAGGCGCTCGGACTCACCCGGCTCGCCCACAACACTCTGGATCTGCTCGATCCCTCGTCGCCTCTGCAACTGCGGGACGACGGCTTTGCGGTCGACGAAGCCCTGGTGACCGCTCGCATCGGCATTCATGTCGCGATGGACTGGCCGCTGCGTTACACCATCCCCGACAATCCCTGCGTCTCCGGCCCAAAGCGCCTGACAGGGAAGAGAATCTCACTCAATTCCGCAATAAATGAAGCCTTCATTGGAACTTAAGCCGACGGGGATACGATAGCCTGCAAAAGACCACCAACTCACGTCAAGAGGAAACCACGCCCGTGAAAGCATCTTCCCCGATACTTCCCGCTGCCTTCGTTGCATTGGTAACTGCGGCCGCCCTGTCCCTCGCCACCCATGCGCAAGCGCCGCAGGCTGCGCAGGCACCTCCAATGCCGCGCACCTTCCCCGCGCCGACCAATCTGAAGGTATTGCCCAAGGACATGACCGGACAGCAGGTTCACGACCTCATGGAGAAGTGGGAAGAAGCACTGGGCGCCCACTGCAGCACCTGCCACAAGGCCGACCCGAACAACATTGGCCCAAACGGAAGACCGCGGCTCGACTTTGCCGACGACTCCAAACCGGAGAAGGAAACCGCCCGCAAGATGTTCGGCATGACGATGGACATCAACAGAAACTACGTCGCGAAGATCGATAGCTCCGGCGCTCCCGTCACCTGCGGAACCTGCCACCGTGGCCACCTCGGCCCCGAGCCCTTCGTAGCCGCACCGGAGGACCACAGGCCTCCCATGCCTCCTCCTGCCGGAACCGTCGCCCCACAGTTCAAATAGGCATTTTGCCTTTCGCTACAAGCTTCCGTACCAAAGGCTTCCAGAAGAAAACTCAGGGTGCCCCATCCATTTCCGCATCCTTTTGCGGAAATGGGTGGGAGGCCACAAATACCGCTAAAAACAGCAGTTGCTTGTGGGTTGAGGAGTTCACCCACCCCAAAACGTTGTCATCCTGAGCAAGCGAAGCGAGTCGAAAGCCTGCCCTGAGCGAAGCCGAAGGGGACCTGCATTTTTCGTGGTTTTCAGGCTCACCATTTCGGTGATTTCCCAAGTGCGATAAAATGCGCGTCCAACTTGCAGTTTTCAACCATCTCATCAATCTCACTGCCGGATCAAGGATACTCACTGCCGGATCAAGGATATTTCAGGTCTTCACCAAATCCAAGACTCTTCCGGCGGCGCGTCTCTTCTCGCATCGTCCGACACAACAAAAAGAGCGCCAACCGAAACCCCCGGTGGCGCTCTTTTTCAGCCTGTTTCCGATCTTTTCAGTTTGCAGTCCCAAACCCCTGCACTTTCATCTCCGCCATCCGCTGCTTCATTTGCTCCATCTGCTTCTGGTCCTTCTGCACACCCTGATTGAAGCTTTTTTGTACGGACTCCATCTGCTTCTGTGCCTGTTGAAATCCCGGTTGGCTCATTTGCAACCCGGACTGCTGCATCGGCGCGATTCTGGACGGACTCACCTGCTCCGCTTGCCGGGGATTCAACATGGGCGGCTGAGCCAGAGGGAGCAGTGGAGGCGGCGCGATAGGCCGAACAGCGACAGGCTCCATCGAGGTCGGCGCAGCAACGTCTGCCGCCTGGCTCTTCAAGCTCTGGCTCGAAGGCAGCAGTTGATCCCGCAACGCCTGCGCCGCATCATCCAGAGGGAGCTGGTGCAGAAGACTCTTGACCGATGCGTCGGCCCCGTCTCCACCGATGTCCGCGCCGTCCCCGTCACCAGAATTGAATGCCTTCCGCATCTCCGCAATCTGCTCGTCTTGCGCTGCTTTTCCGGCCAGCGGCCCATTGGCAGCGATTCCGCCCGGAGCCAGTCCCACCGGGACCAGCCCGCCGGGTTCCACCGCGCTATGCCGCTTCGAGTCCACCTGCAGCGTGAGCGTCTGCTGCTTTCTATCGCGCAGCACCGTCACCTGGACCGGCTTGCCCTGGTTGGCGTGCAGAGCGCGTTCCCAATCGGAGGAAGTTGAAATCGACTCGTTGCCGACCTTCAAAATCACATCGAAGGCCTTGAGTCCGGCCGCCGCCGCTTCGCTCTTGCGCGCCACCTGCTTCACCATCAGACCATTCGGCACGCCCATGTACTCGGCCATCTGCGTGGTCAGCGGCTCCACCAGCGCTCCCACCTTCAACGTGCTGCCGAACAAGGGTACATGGAAGCCGCCCGGCAGGGAACCATCGCCGCTTCCCGGCAAGATCCCCAAGCCTCCCGGAACCGGGGCCGTGGAGTCATTGCTATTCCCCAGTTTGTTCCACACGTCGTGCTCCATGGCACGGCGATCCGCCAGTTGCAACGCCATCGTCTGCACGTTGCCCTCGCGGCTGATTTCGATACTGATCTTGCGGCCGGCAGGAATCTCCTTCAGGATGCGGCGCAACTGCTCGGCGTTCTCCACCTTTTGCCCGTTCAGCGCCAACACGACGTCATTCACCTTGAGTCCCGATTGCCCCGCGGGCGCATCGTGGTCGATCAACGTGATCAAAGCACCGCGTGTCTCTTTCAGACGCAGCGACTGGGCCTTTTCAGCGTCCACATCCGCCAAATCCACACCCAGATAGCCCGGCGCATTGGAATGAAGCAGGAAGGAACTCCCCCCCTGCAGCAACTGTAAAAACTCGCTCATCTGCGCCCGCGCCATCGTGGGAGTCAGAAAGGTGCACGCGCCCGCCCCAAGCAGTAGCCCGACTCCAAGTCTCCGGTACAGGCCGCCAGGCGTTCTTCGATTCGGCCTCGAAAAGTAGTTCATCGCTTCTTCTCCCGCAACTTCCCTGGTTCACGCCCGCATTCTATCTTGACGATGCAGTACCTGAAACGTATAGCCCTTTTATTGAATCTCCGGAACCTGACTCAGAACTTGTCTCGAAACGGTCCGGATATGAGGGTTCTGGTCCGAATTGGAGACCGAATAGAGCACCTGACGCACACTCGTATCCGCCTCGACCGGCTGCAGAAGATTGACCGCCGCATTGCGGATGCGCGCATCCGGGTCGTTCATCAGCGCTTCCAGCACCGCGTCCCGCACCTGCACATCTTCGGTCACGTAGGGCTCCAGCCCGCGCAATGCCTTCTCGCGCACGCCGACATTCTTGTCGTAGCGCAGGGCCACCATCAGCGCATCGCGAATGCCCTCGGCCCGGCACCGGTGTCCCTCGCGGCACTCCGCCGCCAGCAACCCCACCGAGTCATCGCGGACATTCGCCGAAGCGCCATTCTCCGAAGCCAGCATCAGCAGTTGCCGGATCGCCGGGTCGTTCATCGAACCCTCCAGCCGCTGCGGAACCACCTGGTTGTAGCGCACTTCCACCATCCCGCTGTTGGGTTGGCGCACAATACTGGAGATGTTGGCGATCTCCGCCGGGGCCGGCACAGCCTGCGAAGTCACAGCGCGCGCCGTCTGGGCAGCCTGCTCGGCCGCGGTATGCGCAGCCCGGTTGAGCGCCAGGCGGTATCCACCCAGGCTCCCCGCTCCGCCTCCGATCAACAGGAGCAGCGAAGCCGCCACCGGCACGGCCTGCAAACTGGCCACACCGTTGCGCACGCGCTGGCTCACACGCTGATACCAGCGCAGAGGAGGCAGCCCGTCGAGAGCTTCTTCCAGCCTCATCCGCGAGCGTGCCATTAGATTGGGTTCTGGTTCCAGTACCGGATAAGCGTCCGCCAGCAGCTTCAGCGCCCGCATCTGCTCTCGTTCCGACTGGCAATCCGCGCACCCACTCAGGTGTCGGTCCAGTTCAGGAACAAGGTCGTCCAGCAGTTCTCCGTAGGCAGCTGTCACCAGCCGCTCGTGTGCAAGATCACAATTCATCGCTACGTCCTTCCAGCCTCAAAACGTCCTGCATCGTACACCCTGAAGTCCGGCTCCCCCCATCAATGTAGCGGGATGCCCAGAGCACTCTTACCGCAACTCCGCCAACTGTGTTCTCAACTTTTTCGTCGCCCGGAAGAGAGTGTTCTTGGCGGTCTCTTCCGTCGTGTTGAGCATCTCTCCGATGGTGCGAAGTCGCAACCCCTGATAATGCTTGAGTTCAAAAACCATGCGCTCGCGCGGAGTCAGCTTGGTAAGCGCCCCCTGGATCTTCTCCCCCATCATCTTCCGGTCCAGCTCCTTCGCCGGATTGGAAAACGAGCGCTCGTCGGAAACCGACGCCAGCAGATCGATCTCGTCCCCGGACCGGTCCAAAACCACCGCATGGTCTTCGCGGCGGGTCTTGCGACGGCGCATCTGGTCCAGACAGAGGTTGGTAACGATCCGATAAATCCAGGTATAAAACGAGCATTCAAAACGGAAATTGCCTAAATACCGATAAGCCTTGAGGAACGCTTCCTGGTAAATGTCTTCCGCGTCGTGCTCCGAGCCGGTCAAGTGCAACGCCAGCCGCAGCACCTGCTGCTCATACTGCCGAACCAGCGTGTCGAAAGCAGCGCGCGAGCCACCCTGCGCCTGTCGAATCAGCTCCATCTCCGGAGCGCGGTCCTGCATTCGCTCGGCAGCCGTCTTGTTCCCGTTCATCGCAGTCGTAGCCATTCCTGGGGAGGATTGTACCCTCCTGAGTCCCGGCCATTCTATTCTCGCCGGGACAGTTGCCACAGAAATGGGGTAAATCGCTGCATCCGTTGCCATCGAATCTCCGCTCCGGGGAAAGCGCGATCACAGACCCTATCGAATCCGCCTCGCATGTTGGTAGACGGGAAATTGTTTGCTTGGTGAGCAGTAGCGCAGCTCCCTGCGTCTTTTTTCAGGAGTTTTTCACACTCCGCATCCCACGCCCGGACCCGCTAAACTAGGAAGCGATGAATGACAATCTATTTACAAGTTCTGCCGCCGATTCCGCCTCCGACTGGCTCATTGCCCACTGCGACGGAGGCTCGCGTGGCAACCCCGGCCCCTCCGGCTACGGCGCCGTCATTGAAGACGCGCAGGGCAAAGTCCTGGCCGAATTGAGCGAGTTCCTCGGCAACCAGACCAACAACTTCGCCGAATACGGCGGCCTTTTGGGTGTACTCCGCTGGGCTGTCGAACACAAGGTGAAGCGCCTGCGCGTCATCTCCGACTCCGAGCTGATGGTCAAGCAGATGCAGGGCAAATACAAGGTTGCCAGCCCCATCCTGCGCCCACTCTTTGAGGATGCCCGCAAGCTCTCGCGCCAGTTGGAAGCCTTCGAGATGCGCCACACCCTGCGCGGCGGCAACAAGACCGCCGATCGTCTGGCCAACGAAGCCATGGATCGCGGCATGGGCCGCTCCCCGATTCCAACCGTAGGCAAGCCGACCGACGCCGGAGCCCCGCGCCAAACCTCCCACCAATCCCCGGCAGCAAGCGGCAGCTTCGCGCCCCGCCCATCCGCTCCCCGGCCTGCAGCTCCCAGCGCCACCAAGCCCCCGCAGCAAATTCTCGAAGGCTATGTGAAGGATGGTGTGGTGCACCTTCTCGGCGGCCAGCTTCCCGAGGGCGTCTTCGTCAAAATCGTGCGGGACTAGACACCCGATCTGAGCGGATCCACGCCGAAGTCATGCCGGGATGTTGGTCAACTAGTAATTTACGGTTGGCTGGTGACTTAGACGCATTGCTCATTTTGTCTCGCAACAGCTATCGTAGATGACAACATTTCACGCGATTTCGGAGAGATGCCCGCGGACATGGCTAGGCCAAAAGACGCGTAAATGCGATGTGCGCTCAGTGCTGTTTCGGAGGAATTTAAATGAGAAGAGCGATCCAAAATGGCGCAGAGGCCTCTTTGCCTTCGCCTTGGCGAACGATTTGCCTGTATTCTTCTGCCGTGCTCCTCGCCAGCGTATATCTACATGCCCAGTGCCCAAACACGGGAGAAACGAAAGTTATAAAACCCGATCAAGGCACAGGCTACTACTTTTACAAATCCATAGGCGATGGCAGTTATCGCTATTTTCTGGATGGCAACACATTCTCATTCAACGACAAAGACGATCCAGGAAGGACCTTCATATTCATCGATGACCTGGCGTACGAGTCAAACCTGGTCGGAAAGACCGATTTTGCGGAATACGTAAAAGGCTCAAAAGAAATTGACGTGCTTCGCGGTCAAGCAAAATATGAGCAAGACTATTTCAAAAAACTCGATCCTTCGATGGTGATCACCGATCTTGGACCTTCCTTCAGGAAGAATCCGGACGGTAGTGACGACCGCTTATTCTACCTTTGGAAAAAGGAGAATTCTCCTGGGAAGAAACTAGCAACACAATATATGCTTTCGACACTGATCAAAGGCGAGGTGGTCGTTCTATCTCTCATGCCGACGAAGGCACATGTTTCTGAAGATGCCTATTTTCTGCAGATCCGAAAATACACATCTCATTTCGATTTGATATCGAGCGACCAGTGCGCGAAAGTACTCTCCGCACCAACCGCGCACTAATTGGCGGGAAAGACACTGTTCATAGTTTTCGGTCATCCCTCGCGATAGGGGGCGAGTCGTCGCCTACCGCACAGTTACTTCGCCGCAAACCAAGACTGCCGCAGTCAAGACCGCACAAAACTCGCACAAACCTTCAGCCTGATTTTTTCAGTGCCTTCCTCAAGCTGAGCTTAGGTCGCATCGGAGACCTAGGACTCCCGTCTCTCCCATCGGCAGGCCAGGTTGTCGATCAGGACTTCCGCCCCAGATCGTTCCGCCACACGTGCCCACCCCGTTCCAGCAGGCGGTCGGCGCACTCCGGCCCCCAGCTTCCGGCGAAGTAGTTGGGAAAGACCTCCGGCGTCTTGTTGGCCCAGGCATCCAAAATCGGCGTATACAAAGCCCAGTTCGTTTCCACGCCGTCGCGGTGCGAAAACAGCGTCTGCTCCCCGAGCATCGCATCCAGCAGCAGCCGCTCATAGCCGTTAGCCGAAGACTTGCCGAAGGCGCCCGCGTAGTCAAAGTCCATATTCACCGGACAAACAGACATCCCGGGCGTCGTCGGCACCTTGGCCCCGAAGCGCAGCGAAATACCCTCGTCAGGCTGAATACGGATGGTGAGCAGATTGGGCTGGATCTCTCCGCAAGCCGAATTCCCCTTCATCCGGTTGAAGAGCATCAGCGGAGGCTGTTTGAACTGGATGCTGATCTCCGTCGCGCGTTTCTTCAGCCTCTTGCCGGCGCGCAGATAGAAGGGCACTCCCGCCCAGCGCCAGTTTTCAATCTGCAACCGCACCGCGGCATAAGTCTCCGTTCCCGACTCGGGATTCACACGCTCCTCGTCGCGATAGCCCACCACATGCTGTTTATCGATCAGCCCCGGCCCATACTGGCCGCGCACCGCGTCCTTGGGGGGAACTGCGGGAATCGCCTGCCAGACCTTCAGCTTTTCGCGGCGCACGCTCTCCGACTCAAAGCTCGAGGGTGGCTCCATGGCCACAAAGCTCATCAACTCCATCATGTGGTTCTGCACCACGTCGCGCAGCGCTCCGGCCTTCTCATAGAAAGGTCCGCGTCCCTCCACACCCAGCGTCTCAGCGGCAGTGATCTGGATATGGTCAATGAAATTCCGGTTCCAGATCGGCTCGAAGATCCCGTTGGCAAACCGGAAAACCAAAATGTTCTGGACCGTCTCTTTGCCCAGGTAGTGGTCGATGCGGAAGACCTGGCTCTCATGAAAGACGGCATTCACCCGGCGGTTCAAATCACGCGCCGACTCCAGATCGTGCCCGAAGGGCTTCTCGATGACGATCCCAATGCGGCCATTCTCATCTTGAGCCATCCCCTGCGAGCCAAGGTTCTCAATAATCCCGGCAAAGAACTCCGGCGCGGTAGCCAGATAAAAGAGACGGCTGCCCCCGATCCCCTTCTCCTTGGCGATGCGGTCCAGCTCCACCTTCAGCCCGGCATAATCCGAGGGATCGTCGAACTTCAGCGGGAAGTAACTGATGTTCTTGACGAAGCTTGCCAGCTTGGGGTCGCCCGCTTCCACGCTTCCGTAATCGAGAATCCCTTCCTTCATGTCCTCGGCAAACTCATCGCCCAACGGACGGCGCGCCACGCCGACAATCGCAAACTGCTTGGGCAATAGCCCGATCTGTTCCAGATGAAAGAGCGCCGGCAGCAGCTTGCGCTTGGTCAGGTCTCCCGACGCGCCAAAGATCACCATGATCCCAGCTTCGGGAATTCGCTCGTTGCCGTGAGGAACCTGCGAAAGGTCCTCCGGATTGACCCGCATCTGCATCGTCGCCATTCTTTCCCTGCCTTCAGGCGCTACTTGCGCCTCCACTACTACTGATGTATCCATACGACGCAACTCCCGCTGTTAACCTGCCCCGTACATACAGACGCTCCGTGCCCCATCCTTTGCGCGTTTTCTGCGGAAAGGGTGGGAAGCCAATCCCACGATAGAAGGGCCGGATCAAGAATCAAGACTGCCCTCCGGCCCCGTTTTAGTACCTTCAATGCACCAGTGTCTCCCGAGTGCCCTGAACGCAGGATCTCGTAATCCCGCCCGCGAACTTGGGTGCCCTGGTCTCGATTTTGAGACCAGGGAAAGCAAGAGCCTATCCCGTAAAGGTACTAGTCTCCTCTACAACACACCCAGACCTTCCAGTTCCCGCCGCAACTGATTCGCATCGTCAAACTTGATGGCCTGCATTCCCGCCTCTTGCGCAGCCGCCACATTCCCTTCCCGGTCGTCGATGAACAAGATACGTTCCATCGGCCGGCACAAAATCTCGCAGGCCCGCGTATAGATCTCGATATCGGGCTTTCTCAGCCCCAGAAAACAGGAACTCAACGCCACCTGAAACAGCGTGTCAAGCCCATACTTCTCAAAACGAAACGCGTTCGTCTCCCGCGCTTCATTGTTCAGCGCGCCAACCAGATATTGATGGGATGCAGCAACTTCGCGGAGGATTCCCATTGCCCCATGGGGAAGCAATTTCGATCCATCGCAAATGGCGGAAAAGAATTGTTTTTGGCTGAAGCTGCGCGGCTGGTAGAAGACCGACTCCTGAAGATAGGTCTGAACATCGATCACCCCCCGCTCCCAGGCACGATAAGGAACAGCATGCCGCGCCTCAAACTCCGCGCGATCCAGCCCGAACTTCGCCAGCACCGTAGCGCGTTCACTGGTATCCCAGCCATTGGTCAGCAGAACTCCGCCAACATCAAAGAGAATCACGTCGAAGGGGAACATCGGCGTCTCCGGTTCAGGTTGATTGCAGCCAGAGGAAGGCCCGTTCAAGGCCTGTGAAAGCAGATCTGGGAGGTGCCGGTCAAAACCGAAAGGCCGGAGGAACCGTTCTCCAGCCTTCGCAATTTGTTCTTTATCCTCTCACGCCGGGTTGGTCGAGCCATCGCCGCACATATAGCGGGCCTCGATAGCCAGGACCTTCTTGAATCGGCGCGTGAAGCGCTCTTCGCTAACGATGAATTTGGCTCCGATAAACTTGTCGACAACCTCGTAGGCCAGCGCCGAGCCAATAATGCGCGCGCCCAGCACGATCACATTCATGTCGTCGTGTTCCACGCCCTGATGCGCGGAATACGTGTCGTGGCACATCCCGGCGCGAATCCCCGGAATCTTGTTGGCCGCCACGCAAACCCCCACCCCGGACCCGCAGATGAGAATCCCGCGCTGCGCCTCGCCCCGTTTCAGCGCCAGTCCAACCTTCTCCGCAAAATCCGGATAGTCCGATGGTTCTGTGTTGTAAGCCCCCAGATCCACCACTTCATGGCCAGCCGTGGCCAGGTAGGCCCGCACTTCCTCTTTGAGAGGAAATCCCGCATGATCCGCACTGATAACCAACTTCAAAGTAAAATCCTTTCGAGTTAGGGGTCAGAGATCAGAGATCAGGAATCAGGGGTCAGGGGCCAGTCTCAACGTTGGGTGCCCCATCCTTGGCGCGCTTTTTGCGACAAGGGTGGGAGGCCACAGAAACTCAACCAGCCCAGTCTTCCCCGACCCCTGAAACCTGATCCCTGACCCCTGCTTTTTTAAACCAGCTTCTTCGCCCGCGCCGCGATATTCGCCGCCGTGAAGCCGAGCTCTTCCATCACCTTCGGACCGGGCGCCGAGGCGCCAAAGCGGTCAAGCCCGATCACATCGCCGTTCGAGCCAACATACTTCCACCAACCCAGCGTGCAACCCGCTTCGACAGCAACCTTCGGTACACCGGCCGGCAGAACGCTTGCCTTGTACTCCGCCGTCTGCTCCTCGAAGAGCTTCCAGCTCGGAAAGCTGACCACTCGGATGCGAATGCCGTCGGCGGCCAACAGCTTGGCAGCGTCGAGTGCGGGCCAAAGTTCAGAGCCCGCGCCGATCAGAACCACCTGCGGATTCGCGACGTCTTGGATCACATAAGCACCCTTGCTCACTCCCGCGTAGACATCCAGCGAAGCAGGGTCAATAACCGGCAGATTCTGCCGAGTCAGCGCAAAGAAGGCCGGCCCCTTGCGCTCCACGGCCAGTCGCCAGGCAGCGGCGGTCTCGTTGGCGTCCGCCGGACGGAAATCCGTCATCCCCGGAATCGCCCGCAGTCCAAGCAATTGCTCCACAGGCTGATGGGTCGGGCCATCTTCGCCCAAGGCAATCGAGTCGTGCGTGAAGACGAACAGCGAGTGCGACTGCATCAGCGCCGCCAACCGCATCGAAGGCTTCAGATAGTCAGAGAAGACAAAGAACGTCGAGCCGAAGGCCGTCAGGCCGCCGTGCACCGCCATTCCATTGACCGCCGCGCCCATGCCGAATTCGCGCACGCCAAAAAAGACATTGCGCCCCGCCGCGTCTTCATGAAAACTCGCGCCCGGCTTGAAGATGGTCTTGGTGGAACTGGTCAGATCGGCCGCCCCGCCAAACAGCTCCGGCAACACCGCGCCCAGCGCATTCAGGATGACTCCGCCCGCATTGCGCGTTGCCTCCTGCTTACCTGCCGGGAAACTGGGAATCGCCTTCTCCCAACCCGCCGGGAGCTCACCCTTCTGGGTGCGATCGAACTGCGCCGCCAACTCCGGAAAGGCTACGGCATAATCCGCAAAGAGAGCCTTCCACTCGGCCTCCGCTGCTTCCCCGCGCACGACAGAACTGCGCCAGTTGGCCACCGCGTCGGCAGGCGTCTGGAAGCTCTGATCCTCCGGGAAGCCGAAGAACTTCTTGGTCGCCGCAACATCGGCCGCGCCCAGCGGTTCGCCGTGCGACTTGTTGGAGCCGGCCTTGGGGCTGCCGTAACCGATGATGGTGCGCACCTGGATCAGCGTCGGCTTCCCGGTCTCTGCCTTGGCCGCCACAATCGCTGCCTCAATCGCGCCCAGATCGTTGCCGTCTTCGACCTGCAGAACATGCCAGCCATATGACTCAAACCGCTTGGGCACATTGTCGGTATAGCTGAGGCTGGTCGGCCCGTCGAGCGAGATCAAATTGTCGTCATACAGCAAAGTCAGCTTGCCCAGACCCAGAGTTCCGGCCAGCGCCGCAGCTTCGTGCGAGATCCCTTCCATCAGGTCGCCGTCGCCGGCCAGCGTGAAGGTGTGGTGATCCACAATCTCAAATCCGGGACGGTTGTAAACAGCCGCCAGATGCTTTTCGGCAATCGCCATACCCACAGCCATGGCAAAGCCCTGACCCAGCGGGCCAGTGGTGGCTTCTACGCCATCCGTATCGCCGTACTCCGGATGCCCCGGGGTGCGCGACTCCCACTGCCGGAAGCTCTTCAGATCATCCAGGGTCACTTTGTACCCGGAAAGGAACAGCGTCGAATACAGCAGAGCAGAGGCGTGGCCATTGGAGAGCACAAAACGGTCCCGGTCCGCCCACTTGGAGTGCGACGGATTGTGCTTCATCAGCTTGTGAAAGAGCGCGTAGGCGATCGGAGCACAGCCCAACGGAGCGCCGGGGTGGCCGCTGTTGGCCTTTTGCACGGTGTCTACTGCAAGAAGCCGCAGCGTGCTGATGGACAGTTGATCAAGAGAGAGTTCCGCGGGGCTGGTTGTCATAACGATTTCTGAATTGTCCTTTCGTCGAAGCGCCGACCGCCTGCACCGAGTGCTCGAAGCGGATTCCCTGCCGGGTAAATCGATTTCTCAGAATACTTTTGATTCCAGGTCTTTCCCACGGCGCTTTCCTCCACATTGTACCGAAAGCGGTTGTCTCCGTTGGTGATGAATGCCCGCTGAGTCCCATTTCGCGGCCCCGCGCCCAGGTACATAATCGTTTGATTCCTGCGCGGCTCCTTGCGATGCGGATCCCAATAATTCTTTCACCTCTGCATTTTGTTACCGTCGGCCCTACTGATCCGGCCCATGACCCCTGGCGCTCCGTACCCCATCTTTCCGCGTCTTCTGCGGAGAGGGTCGGAAGCCAAGGTCGCCCTTCAAGGGCCTGATGAAGAAAAACATGGTCTTCCGAAACTCGGCGATACACCTGTCTTTGCCCACAAAGACGCAAAAGCAAAAGTTTCCCGCACCTTGTTCGCCCTTTGGCGCATCTATCACAGCAGAAGGATCTTACGGCTTTTCTGGAAATCGATCTTCCCGTGCCGATGAGCGCTGGCCGGCTGGCATCCCTGAAGGACGACCGGCGGTAGAAAGAGTCTCGCGGGTGCGTTCATTTCCGATATCCATGAGCCGATTCGAACACCTCGTCTCAACCTCCGGCACGTACGATCTGTATCTGCTCGCTTAGAGCCGGGTCAACCGGCAAAATCGCACTGTAAAACCGCAGTCTGAATCAAGGAGATTTTCCCAATGGCTTATGAGCTCGCGCCCCTTCCCTACGACTACGCTGCCCTCGAACCCCACATCGACGCCGAGACCATGCACCTGCACCACGACAAGCATCATCAGGCCTACGTCACCAACCTCAACGCGCTGGTTGTCAACCATCCCGACGTGGCCGCCAAGTCCGTCGAAGAGCTGATCAAGAACCTCGGCGCCGTTCCCGAGGAGATCCGCACCGGCGTGCGCAACCAGGTCGGCGGCGTCGTCAACCATAACGACTTCTGGAAGCTGATGGGCCCGGTCGGCTCCGCTGGCGTCGGCGGCGCGCCCACCGGAGCCATTGCCGGGCAGATCACCAAGGATTTCGGCGACTTCGAAGCCTTCAAAAAGGCCTTCAACGAGACCACCGCCAAGCAGTTCGGCTCCGGCTGGGGCTGGGTAATCTTTGTCGACGGCAAGCTCAAGATCGTCACCACGCCCAATCAGGACTCGCCTATCTCCCAGGGCCACGTCCCGATCATCTTCAACGATGTCTGGGAGCACGCCTACTACCTGAAATACCAGAACCGCCGCCCCGACTACCTGGCCGCCTGGTGGAACGTCATTAGCTGGACCGAAGTCAATCGCCGCTTCGCCATCGCCAAGGGCTAGTTTCCGGCCCACGATGATCCGTTTCGGAAGCTACGGCGGTTCCAGAAGAGCTGCACCCAGGCCCGTATAGTCTAAGGAAGCCATCAAGAGTTAAGATGTCATCCTGAGCGAAGCGTTCTTCAGCGGAGTCGAAGGACCTGCATTTTCAGCTCTTGGCGGTCCTTAGGCACACCAATCCTGGAGCGGCTGTAGAAAGAAGAAAACACCACCGTGACCGCATGATTCAGCGATCAAGGTCACGAGCTTTGGGTGCCCCAGGTCTCGATTTTGAGACCTGGGAAACCGCAAAGGCAGCCTGTCGAAATCATGCCCCGGGGAACCATTCCCAATCTCTCTCCAATTTTGTCGATCTACCTTTTCTTCTTCCGCCATCCGCAATCTCTCCCCACGCCAAAGCCCCCCGCCAACTTGCGAACTCGCCATGCGCGAAGCGCGCCAACCCGCGAAGTCTTGACGACTTTCGAGGACGAATCCCAGGCGTGTGGCTGTGGCCCACGCGGCATTCGGTCAAGAAGTTGAGGGTGCCCCCGGTCCCTCGCTTTTGGGGACCGGGGTAGGGAGTCGAGTTGCCGCTAGCTCATCCACCATGACGATGTTCCAATCGTGAATCCAGCGGAAGTGAGATGTGGATCTTCCATCCCCGGTCCCCAAAGGCAAGGGACCGGGGGCACCCTCAGGGTGGCCTGGAGGGTTCATCGAGACCGGGGCCACCCGCCTCAAGATTGTCACCACGCCCAATCAGGACTCGCCCATCTCCCAGGGCCACGTCCCGATCATCTTCAACGACGTCTGGGAGCACGCCTACTACCTGAAATACCAGAACCGCCGCCCCGACTATCTGGCCGCCTGGTGGAACGTGATTAGCTGGACCGAAGTCAACCGCCGCTTCGCCCTCGCCAAAGGCTAGCAGCCAGTCCGGTGACCGCGTGATTGATGAATCGTGGCCCCATGATTCATCAATCACGGTCAAGAGCTTTAATTTTGGTCAAGAGCTTTGGGTGCCCCAGGTCTCGATCTTGAGACCTGGGAAACCACAAAAGAAGCATGTCAAAATCATGCTCTGAGCAACCAGGTCCACTCCCTCTCACATTTTGTCGATCTACCTTTTATTGTTCCGCCTTCCGCAATCTCTCCCCAAGCCAAAGCCCCCCGCCAACTCGCTAATGCTCGAAGCGCGCGAACCCGCTAAGTCTTGGCGAGTCAGGAGTAATGTTTGGGGGACAGTGATGATAGAGCTTCGGGTAATGCACAAATGGTCCTATGTCCAGGGACTAGCGGCGACCCACCCGGACTGACGGAAGTCACCTCCCAAACGCCCCGTTCACACCAAGGGGAGAATGCGCCTGGGAGAGCCCACTTTACTCGGCACATCGTGAACGGCTGGGTTAGGCTTGCAAATGGAGGTGAGTGAAAGATGCGCCAAGTTCTGCAGGCCGCTTTATTAGCTCTGCTTCTCCACGTCAACCCTAGCCGAGGTGCCGGGCAGGCCCTGCACTTGCCCAAAAAGCCCCTCACTTTGGAACAGGTCTTTAGGCTCGACGCTACTTACACTGACCCGCAACATGGTGTGACCTTCAGGTACCCCTCGGTCTGGGAATCTACAACTCAGTATGCATATCATGCACCAGCATTGACCGTATCAGGACCGAATGAGCCGATTGCAGGATTTGGATATAGTGAGGGTGGTTTTCCGCGCGACGAGATCGTAGGTCCATACGCGGGAACAAACCTGGAAGGCTTCGGCCTGGTGTATTCAGCGGTTCCAGCGGCAAGCGCGACAGAATGTGAGTCCGAGGCCGCCTCGGTTTCGGATTCCGATATACACGCACATGTCGTGTTTGGGCACCGCTCCTTCTCTGTCTACAAAACTGGGGAAGGAGGTATGTCGCAGTTCATCTCGGGAACGCTGTACGCGATGTACGCTTCCCACACCTGCTATCTGTTCGAAACGGACGTAGCAGGTTCACTTGAAGAAGATATCCAGCGGCTCACGCCGTCGCAGAGCAGGTACATTGATGCACACTTGCTGGATATCATGAAATCCGTGCGGATCCTGGCCGATGGGAGGCACCAGGACTGAGCAGACTTGGCTTGGTCTAGCGAGTTCTGGTCGCATGGTGTCCCAGGCGTTGGGGGCCCACTCAGCAGCCACATCTTAGAGAATACTCCGGAATGCGCCGCGAATCTCGAATTCGAGGAACCAACGACCGACAGGACCTCGCACTATGCAAAGTGCTGAATGGTCGTTAGCTATAGCGCATTCGAATGCTTGCTGCCCAAAAACGCTGACGTATCAAGTGCTCTGACGGGAGTCCCAGAGATAACCGGGGGTTTCACTCCCCGGACCACCCCTGTTCCCTGACCACTGTTCCCTGACCCCTAGCTTTTCTTCCACCTTAGAATCGGCTTCCGTGCCGCCAGCACCTCATCCAAATGGGCAATCCGCGTCGAGTGCGGTGCCGTCTTCACGATCTCCGGTGTCTCCTCCACTTCCTTCGCAATGGCCCGCATGGCGTCGATGAACTGATTCAGCTCTTGCACCGATTCGCTCTCGGTAGGCTCAATCATCAACGCCCCCGACACAATCATCGGAAAGCTCACCGTGTAAGGGTGGAAGCCATAGTCGATCAGCCGCTTGGCGATAGCCCCGGTCTTGACTCCCTTGGCCGCCTGCTTCTTGTCGCTGAAGACCACCTCGTGCATCGAAGCCGTCTTATACGGCAGCTCATACAAATCTTCCAGCTTGGCGCGAATGTAATTGGCATTGAGCACCGCATCCTCGGTGGTCTGCCGCAGCCCGTCCGGTCCGTTGGCCAGAATATAGGCCAGCGCACGAATCAACACTCCGACATTGCCATAAAACGCCCGCACCCGGCCCACCGATTGCGGACGATCAAAGTCCCAGTGCAGTTGTCCTGAAGTCCCTGGTCCCTTAGCCCCGAGTCCCTCTGCGCGGACAAGAACAGGAGTCGGCAAAAACGGCTCCAGAAACGCCTTGCAGGCCACCGGACCAGAGCCGGGACCGCCCCCGCCGTGCGGCGTTGAAAACGTCTTGTGCAGGTTCAAATGCATCACGTCCACGCCGAAGTCCCCTGGCCGCGCCTTCCCCACCAGCGCATTCATATTGGCGCCGTCCATGTAGAGCAAGGCTCCCTTGGCGTGCAGAATATCCGCGATCTTGTGAATCTGGCTCTCGAAAACCCCAATCGTCGACGGATTGGTCAGCATCAACGCCGCGGTATCTTCATCCACCTGCCGCGCCAAAGCCTCCAGATCGATCCCGCCCTCGCTGTTGGACTTCAGGTTCTCCACCAAATAGCCGCAGATCGCCGCGCTCGCCGGATTCGTCCCATGCGCGGAGTCGGGAATCAGCACTTTGTGTCGCGGATTTCCCTGCGACTCATGCCACGCCCGAATCAGCAGCATCCCCGCAAACTCGCCATGCGCCCCCGCCGCCGGTTGCAGCGTGATCGTATCCATCCCCGTGATCTCGCAAAGGGTCTTCTGCAGCAGATCGATCACTTCCAGCGAGCCCTGCGCCAGCGAGTCGGGACGGTACGGATGCGCTTCCGCCAATCCCTCCGTCCGCGCCACCAGTTCGTTGACCCGCGGGTTGTACTTCATGGTGCAAGAGCCCAGCGGATACATACCCAGGTCGATCGCGTAGTTCCACGTCGAGAGCCGCGTAAAGTGCCGGATAATCTCGATCTCGCTCAGTTCCGGCAGTTCCGCGCTCTCTTTGCGGTGCATCGCGCCCAGCAGGGCCGCCGCGTCGACCGCCGGAACGTCCAGCGCCGGCAGCTTGTACGCGTACTTTCCGGGGGACGATATCTCAAACATCAGTCCCTCGTTCTGAGTCTGGTGGCTGCGAACCTTGCCGAGGGCCCCCGGGATCGAAACTTTTTGAGTTGCCATGTATGCCTCTACTCAAACTATAGAATCTCGACCGGCAGTTGCCCAACCTGCCTCTCGGAGCAGCAGAGGCCGCCACAGGCTGCGGAAGAACTCTATTCTGCAATGAGTTCTGAAAGGGCATGGCCTTACAGGCTGCGGACAAACCCTATTTTGCCCTCGGTCTTGAAGGGGCATGGCTTTAGCCATGCCGATAAGGTCAATCAAATCAGCGTTGGCTTTAGCCACCGAGGGACGTATTTCAGGATTTTCGGCGAAATACAGCCCTTTTCCGCAGTCTGGACAGCCCAAACCCGTTTGTAGCGCCAGCCTCCCGGCCAGGCCTCCCAGAACTCGGAAACGTCCCACAACGCTCCGTGCCCCATCCATTTACGCGTTTTCTGCGGAAATGGGTGGGAAGCCCATCTCCCCATCGGAAGGCCGTCTCAACACCTCTCCAAGCGATCTTTTGCAGAAAAATACATCCCTCCGGTCCAAAATCGGAGACGGGAAAGTATTCCGAAGCGACTCGCAACGGTCCAAACACCCCTCGCGGGCCTACCCCACCCGGGGTAGTAGCGCTGAAGCCCTCACCGCACCTATCAAACATCACAAAATAAGCGCTTTAAGTATCTTACCTGTTATCGAGAAAGCAAACAGTCACGCCCGTTTTCGCTGGGAAATCGGCTCATTTTCCCCCGTTTTCAGCACCCGCAAACAGTTGAGCGGCCCTTTCCGCAAAGAAAGGACCGCTCTCACTAGAAATCGCCACCTGTGTCAGTACCTCTGTTCGAACTCCGGCTCAACGGGATTCTCAAACAGCGAAGCGTCGCGGGTCACAATCGTCAGTCCCGAAGGAGTCACAAAATACCGCCGCTTGTCCTCAACCGGATCGTATCCAATCACCGTTCCTTCGGGAATCTGCACATCGCGATCAATAATCGCGCGCCGAATCCGGCAATGCCGCCCAATGTTCACATGCGAGAAGATGATACTCGCGTCCACATCCGAGTAGGAGTTGACCCTCACATCCTGCGAGACCACCGAGTTGGAAACCGACGCGCCCGAGATGATCACACCGGCCGTGATCACCGAATTGATCGCCATCCCGGTGCGGCCCGGCTCGCCGAAAACAAACTTCGCTGGCGGATACTGCCGCACCCGCGTCCGCACCGGCCAGCTATTGTCATAGAGATTGAAGACCGGCGACACCGAGCAGAGGTCCATGTTGGCGTCGTAATAGGCATCGAGCGTGCCCACGTCCCGCCAATAGAGCGCCTGCTGCTTGTTCTCGTCGACAAAGCTATACGCCATCATCTTCTTTTTGCCCAGCATGTTGGGCAGAATGTTGTGCCCAAAATCATGCTTCGAGGCAGGGTCTTCGGCGTCGGCAATAAGCGCCTTCAGCAGAACTTCCGTGTTGAAGATGTAAATGCCCATGGAGGCATCGACGGCGCTGGGACTCCACGGCGAACGGAAGGTGGTACTGACTGGCTTTTCAAGGAACCCCAGGATCTCGCCACTGCGGGCGACTTCAACAACGCCAAACTGCCGAGACTCTTCAGGGGCAACAGGCAGGGTGGCAACGGTGACCTCAGCCTTGGTCTCCTTGTGGTACTCCAACATGCGGCTGTAGTCCATCTTGTAAATGTGGTCGCCGCCCAGCACGATCATGTACTTGGGCTGCTCACTGCCGATCGAATAGATATTCTGATAGACCGCATCGGCGGTGCCCATGTACCAGTTGGCCCCGGTGCGCTGCATCGGGGGAAGAAGCTCGAAGAACTCGCCCAGCTCCTGGGCAACAATACCCGACCATCCTTCGCGGATGTGCCGGTTCAACGACAGCGCCTTGTACTGGGTGAGGATAAAGACCTTGCGCAGTCCGGAGTTGATGCAGTTGGAGAGGGTGATATCGATGATGCGGTAGTGGCCGCCGAAGGGTACTGCGGGCTTGGCGCGATCACGGGTAAGCGGAAAGAGCCGTTCTCCGGCCCCGCCTGCAAGCAAAACTCCAAGTGTGTCTCTCATAGCCGATTGCCCCTGCCTTTATGTCTTTTCCTGTGCAGAATTCTACTGCGTGAACGAAAAGATGCCGTGAACAGAAACGAACTTTGTTTCGGGAACAGCTTTGTCCGCAAAGGTCGCCGAACGCTGGAGAATATCACATGGAGAAGCCGCTGGCATCCCCTTATTGCACAACCACCTGCGGTGGGACAAACTTCTTCGCTCGGGCCGCGTCATCCAACGAGTGCTGGAACTAATTTGGCTTCTTCAAACGCCGAACTCCGAAAGCATCCAGCCTGACATCGGTGCTGAGAATCGGCAAGTTGTACTGGACCGCCTGAGCGGCAATCATGCGGTCAAAGGGATCTGCATGGATGTCCGCGAAACGTGCGGCTCGCATCATCGATTCCGCGTCCAAAGGAAGAAGATTGAAGCCAAGGCGATTCTCAAGATTGAGAATCAGATCGCTCTCGAACTCCACCGCCTCAGGAAGTTTGCCATACCGCACCTTCAGACTAATCTCGTAGACGGAAGCTGCCGAAACAAGGATTTCGTTATGCAGGTCCGCGATGAGTGCCTTTGCCCAGGGCTCCATGCGGGACGAATTCAAGGCGGACCAAAGCACATAGTGCGTGTCGATCAGGATTCTCACTCACCCTCACCCCGCCACGCTGCCAGTTCACCCTCCGGAAGTTCGTCGAAGTCGGCTGGGGTGTCATAACCGGGGTGTGGAAACAAGTCGAAGACTCGCTCCTTGGAAGGCTTCAGGGCAACGATTTCAGCCACCGGTACCCTGTTCCGTCCCGTCGTGAGAATAATTTTCTCCCCTTGCTGTGCCCGCTTTACCAGATTGGAAAGCTGGGTCTTCGCTTCAAACATCGACGCTTCAATCATGGCAGCCCCTCCATGCTAGGTTCAGATTAGCTAAGATAGGTCCGCCTTGCAACTCACCAAAGCGAAACCAGAGTTGCTGTATCTCGAAGGCACTGCCCTAAAGTCGACGCGACCATCAGGGAGCGGCGACCTTCCACGAAACTCACCGGGCCACAGGAACTCCGGTTTCGCTCTAAACAACTTCGGCACG
>Ga0302320_10002132_pt1 | contig 47113 bp, 41 predicted proteins | sample Bog_T0_3_FD_202130 | JGI IMG/M metagenome (GOLD analysis project Ga0302320, IMG submission 202130) | Peat permafrost microbial communities from Stordalen Mire near Abisko, Sweden - Bog_T0_3 | ecosystem: Environmental > Terrestrial > Soil > Wetlands > Peat | place: Sweden: Abisko, Stordalen Mire... | reverse complement strand
TCCCGCCAGAAATGCGCCGAGCGCCAGCGACAGGCCGGCCGCATGGGTGGCCCAGGCGGAGGCGAGCACCGCCAGCAGCACCGCGAGGGAAAATAATTCTGTCGAGCGCACCGAGGCAATCGCGAGGAACAAGGGGCGCAGCAGCCAGCGTCCCGCGGCCAGCACCATCACCAGCGCCAAGCCTGCGATGCCGATGAGGCTGACGATGTGCATGGGATCGGCGCTTTGATCGCCGCTGCTCAATGCCGAAACCAACGCCAGCAACAGGGGAAAGCTCAGGTCCTGAAACAGGCAAATGGCCACCGCCAGCCGGCCGTGGGTGCGGTTATTTTCCGACTGTTCGGTGAGCTGGGTAATGATGATGGCGGTCGAGGACATCGCCACGGCGCCCCCCACGAGCACGGCCACGGCGGGAGCGATATGGAATATCAGGATGCCAGCGGTTGCCACGAGGCCAGAGGTCACCAGCACCTGCGCGCCGCCGACGCCCAGCACCTCCCAGCGCATGGCGACCAGGCGCGGCAGCGAGAATTCCAGTCCCAGGGTGAACACCAGAAACACCACTCCGAAATCCGCGAGCAGACGGGTGGTGTCGTTGTCGGCCGCCAAGCCGAGCGCATGCGGGCCCACCAGCATGCCCACGACCAGATATCCGAGAATGGCGGGCAGCGCGAGCTTGCGCACTGCTGCGACTACGCAAATCGAAGCTGTCAGCAGAATCAGTATCTGCAGCAGAGGATCGTTGTCCATTCCCATGCCTGCTAGCATATAACCATGAAGCTTTCGCTGGAGCGAGAAGGCGACGATTGGCGGCTGCTGCTGAGCGGCGACTGGTCGCTGGCGGCGACGGCGGCCGTTCAAGAAGAACTCCAAGCATTACCCAGCACGCTGCACGGATCCCTGATCTGCGATTGGACGAAGGCCGAGGCGACCGGCGTCGGCCCCGTTTGGATGTTGTTGACGCGCCTCGGCGCCGCTGCCGCAGGGGGCTTACAGGTCAGCCATGTGGGCAATCCGCCGCACACGCTGCAACTGCTGGAGCGCCTGCAGGGCGACCGGCATGCCCTGTGCGCGCCGCCGCCGGAGCCGTCCTCCTCGGACATCGAGGAGGCGGTCGGCAACCTGGGGCGCTGGGTGGTGCTGCAAGGAACCGAGGGGCGCGCCGCGATCGGCTTCCTGGGGCGTATTTCGACCGTGGCGCGCGAGATATTTTCGCGGCCGCGGGCGCTGCGGCCCTCCTCCCTGGCCAGGCATATCTATGAAACCGGCGTGACCGCCATTCCCATCGTGTCGCTGATTGCGTTCCTGATCAGCGTCATCGTCGCGTATCTGGGCGCGCAGCAATTATCGCGCTTCGGCGCCGACATCTTCGTGGTCGATCTGGTGACGATTGCGGTGCTGCGCGAAATGGGAGTGTTGCTGACCGCGGTGATCGTTGCGGGCCGGTCGGGGAGCGCGTTTGCCGCCGAGATCGGCGTCATGCAGCTCAACGAGGAAACCGATGCGCTGCGCGCCATGGGGATGAATCCGGTCGAGCTGTTGGTGTTGCCGAGGATCCTCGCGTTGGTCATCGCATTGCCGCTGCTGACCATCATCGCGGATGCCATGGGCCTCGCCGGGGGCGGCCTGCTGTCGCTGGTTAACCTGCATATTCCGCTGCCGCAATTCACCGCCCGCCTGCGCGAATCGTTGTCGCCGACGACTTTTTGGGCCGGGCTCATCAAAGCCCCGGTATTCGCGCTGCTCATCGGCATGGTGGGAACGTATCGCGGCATGCAGGTGCGCGAATCCGCCCGCGAACTCGGCCGCCTGACCACCGTCGCCGTCGTGCAGTCCATATTCCTGGTGATTTTCGCGGACGCCTTGTTCGCGGTCCTGTTTGTGCAGATCGATTTCTGATGGCGGAGAATCCTGGCAATCCGGTGGTTCGGGTGCGCGGCCTGGTGAACCGATTCGGTTCCCAGGTGGTGCACGACGGGCTTGATCTGGAAATTCGGGAGAATGAGATATTCGGCATCGTCGGGGGCTCGGGCGCCGGCAAATCGGTGTTGCTGCGCGCGCTGCTGGGGCTGCGGCAGCCGGATGCCGGCAGCGTGGAAGTGTACGGCCGCGACCTGCGCCATATGTCCGAGGCCGAGCACCTTGCGCTGGTGCGCAGTTACGGCGTGACTTTTCAGAATGGCGCCCTGATCTCATCGCTCAGCGTCGCGCAAAACATTCAGTTGCCGCTGCGCGAGTATTTCTCGCTCACGGAGCATACCCTGACCGCACTCGCCGAGCTGGGACTTTCGATGGTGGGGTTGCCGGCGGATACAGCGGGCAAATATCCCGCCCAGCTGTCCGGCGGCATGGTCAAGCGTGCCGCGCTGGCCCGCGCGCTGGCCCTCGAGCCCAAACTGCTGTTTCTCGACGAGCCCACCTCCGGGCTGGATCCGATTTCCGCCGCAGCCTTCGATGAGCTAATGTTGTACCTACATTCGCAGCTGCGGCTCACGGTTGTCATGATTACCCATGATCTGGATACTTTGTTTCGCACCTGCAGCCGCGTCGGGGTCATCGTCGACGGCCGCATGATCACCGATTCGCTCGAAGGCATGCTGCAGAATCAGCAGCCGTGGATACACGAGTATTTCCACGGCGCGCGGGCGCGAGCGGCGCAACATGGATAGGGACGTCAATTACGTCGCGGTGGGCGCGTTTGTGCTGCTGGTGGCCGCGATGGCCGTGTCCTTCGTTTTCTGGTACACCGACCAGCAGGACAAGCGCACCTATCGAAATTACGAGATCTACTTCGATGGTTCGGTCAGCGGCCTCTCGGCCGGCAGCCCGGTGCGCTATCTCGGAGTCGATGTCGGCAAGGTGAAGCGCATTTTGCTCGATCCCCAGCAGCGCAAGCGGGTGCTGGTGGTGGTCGACATCGATTCCACCGCGCCGATCGACAACCGTACTCTCGCCTTGCTGAGCTTGCAGGGCGTCACCGGGCTGCTGTTCATCGATCTGGAACAGGACAAGGAGGCCCGGGTGGCGGGCGCGCTGCCACAGGGCCTGAATTACCCCATCATTCGTTCCGCGCCCTCCGAGCTCGAGATGCTGCTGAGCAGCCTGCCGAACCTGGCCACTCACGTGATCGAATTGGTGGGCCACTTTGACCAGGTGTTCAGCGACCAGAATATTCGCGCATTCAACGCAACCCTGGAGAATACGCGGCGCGCGAGCGAACATCTGCCCGAAACGCTGCGCGACGCGCAGCAATTGGTCGCCGATATGCGCGTGGCCTCGCACGACGTGCAGATGGCCGCGGACGACATCCACGCGCTTGCCGCCAACTCCGAGCCGGCGCTGCAGCGGGCGCTCGACAACGTCGTGCAAGTCACGGAGAAGCTGGCGAGCACCGCCGACCGTCTGGACAGCTTCGTCGCCGCAAACGAGCCGGGGATATCGCATTTCACCAGCCAAGGCCTGCCCGAACTCGAGCAATTGCTGCGCGAAGGCCGCGACGCGGCCCGGGATTTCCGCGACCTGTCGCGTTCCTTGAAACAGAATCCGTCGCAACTGATCTACGAGTCCACTTACCGCGGCGTGGAGGTGCCACGGTGAGGCGCCTGGCGGCATTCGCATGCCTGCTGCTGTTGGCGGCCTGCGCCGGCTCCCTGTTCAAGGACAAGGCCGTGCCCCCGGCCGTGTATTTGCTGTCGGCGCGCGCCGCGGCAGGTACACCGGGCCCGCAAATTCCCGCGGATCTTTCCATCTTGAGGCCGAGCGTGCGAACCGGCCTGGAGTCGGACCGGGTCGCGGCCCTTTACCCGGATCGGCACCTGGATTATTTCGCCGACGCGCGCTGGAGCGGGCCGCTCGATCGGGTCATTGACGATTTGGCCGTGCAGACATTCTTGAGGCAGGCAAATCTGCGCAACGTCAGCGCGGACTCGAGCGCCTTCACGAGCGGCTATTGGCTGGAAATCGAAGTGCTCGACTTCCAGGCGGAGTACGCCGCCGCTGCGGAGGCTCCGACGGTCAATGTGCGTGTAGCGGCCCGCCTCGGCAGCGGCCGCGACCGGCGCGTGCTGGCGCGATTCGAAGCGAGCTCGCGGCAAAGCGCGACGGACAACCGCCTGACGGCGATCATCGCGGCATATGAACGGGCGGCCGACGCGACGCTCGAGGAAATCGCCGGCGATGTCGCGGGCGCCATCGGCAATAATCTAGAAGGCCGCTAGGCCGCTCGCTTCCAGAAAGCGGTATTGCCAATACAGGACGGCCGACTGGTCCGCGAAGTCGGAGTACGGGGCCGCGCGCGACCACCCTTGCGCAAAGAACTCCTCCGCGGCCCGGGTTGCAGCGGCGCGCGCGGGCACGCGCAGCTCCACAGCGGCCGCCAGGTTCAGATCATCCATGCCCCGGCGCGTCATGTCGGCAGAACCCACGTTGATCCAGGCTGCGGCGCCATGGCGCACGATCACCATCGTGGCCTGCGGCGATGCAGGGTCGCTGCGAGCCCACCGCAGCTCGATTCCAGCGCCGGCGCGGGCAATCTCCCCGGCCACCGCCTGGTTGGGCAACCGCTCGGGGTTGAGCAACACGCGCGCGAGCGCGCCGCGCGCCGCGGCGCGCAGCAGGGCCCCCACCACCGACCGCTCGGCGAGATGCGCCGCGGCGACCGAAATTTCATCACCCTTGCCTGCCGCATCGATCGAGCGCACGAGCGCGGCGCCGATGGCGCCTTCGGTCAGCAGGCGCGCGTCGATGGAGCCCACCTCGGCAGCGGCGGGCATTGGCACGGACGGGAGCCGATCGTCGTCAGAGGACCACGCGGCGATTTGCAGCTCGCTGGCAATGATGTCGCGGGCCAATGCGCCGCGCAGCTCCAGGGTGGCATCGGCGCCGGCGGGCAGCATGCTCACCCAGCCGCCGGCTCCGTCATCCGCGACAATGAGGCCGCGCAGATTGGCCGTGTGATTCATCCGGCGCAGCGTTGACTCGAGGCCCTCGCTGCGGGGATTCGCATCGAAGCGATCGCTCCACCAGGCGACGGCTAGACGCCAGCCGCTCGAATACAGGGGATTCGAGTCGCGCAGGCGCTCGAGCCGGGTACGCACCACGACGATTCCGGCCTGCTCCAGTTGCCGCAGGGAGTGGTTCTCGATGCCGCCGTCGATCTCGTTGGCAGGATTGGTCAACAGCACGATCTTGATCGTGGGACGCGAATGCTTGCGGGCCAATAAATGTCGCGCAAGTTCAGCGGCGGGCGGCGACTGGTCGATGACGATCAGTTGCTCGGCGCGATCGATCGCCGCGGCCGCGCGCGCGACCGGCTCCCGGCGCTGCCGCGCATCGGACAGGAACTCGACGTCCGACTCCGTCAGTCTGGTTCCGAGCGATGCGACATGAACGCCGGGCGGCAGCGGCTTGACCGAATGCCACGCGGCGGTCCCGAGCCATGCCAGCGCGAACAGCGAAACTAGGGCGACCAGCCACGCCTGGCGAATCAACCCGCCTTGGTCGGCCGCAGCGCCGTAGGGCCGCACAGGGAGGCATGGTATGCACGCCCACCGGCCTGTCCGGCCAGAATCGCCAGCATTTTCCGCGCCTCCATGGCATCGCCGAACAAGTGCCCCTGCGCGAAATGGCAGCCATGCTTGCGCAGGAACTCGAGCTGCTCGCCGACCTCCACACCCTCCGCGATGACCTCGAGATTCAGGCTCTTGCCCATGTCGATGATGGTGCGGACGATGGCGGCGTCGTCCGCATCCACGGCAACGTCGCGGACGAAGGATTGATCGATCTTCAGGGTGCCGATCGGGAACTGCTGCAGGGCGGACAGCGAGGAATATCCCGTGCCGAAATCATCGATGGCCAGGTGCAATCCCATGGAATACAACTCGTTCAGCAGCCCGATGGTGCGCTTCGGATCGGTCATCAAGGTGGTTTCCGTGACTTCCAGTTCGAAACACGTGGGCGAGACTTCGTTCTTGCGGAATACCGCGCGGCAGCGCGCGATGAAGCTCGGCTGCTTGAGCTGGCGCAACGACAGATTGATGGCGACCCGGCCGGGCTCCGAAACGGATTTCTGCCACTCGCGATAATCGGAGCATACGCGGTTCAACACCCACTCGCCGATGTCCAGAATGAGGCTGGTCTCCTCGGCGAGAGGAATGAAATGCGAGGGCGAAATGTCGCCGTGCCCCGGCAACCGCCAGCGCAACAAGGCTTCGGCGCCGACCACCCGTCCGTCGCGCAGGTCGACCTTGGACTGGTACAGGATGACGAATTCGTTGCGCTCCAGCGCGCGCCGCAGCTTGCTCTTCAGCATCAGGCGCTCGACCGCGGCGGCATTCATCTCGGGCACGTAGAACGCGCTGGAATTGCCGCCGTTCTGCTTCGAGTGGTACATGGCCGCGTCGGCATTGCGGATCAGGTCGATCACGTTCTCGGCGTCGTATGGGCAGATGGCGACGCCGACGCTGGCGGTGAGATAAACCTCCTGCTGATTGACGTAGAAGGTGCGGCTGATCTCGTCGAGCAACGTGCGCGCGAGCGCGCCCAATCCGGCGCGGTTGTCGATGTCGATCGGCAGGTCGTCGATGAAGATCGCGAACTCATCGCCCGCGAGGCGGCCGATGACGGTGTCCTTGCTCAAGTTTCTGGTCAGGCGCTCGCTCAGGATCTCCAGCGTGCGGTCGCCGGCCGCATGGCCGAAGGTATCGTTGACTTCCTTGAACCGATCCAGATCCAGATAAAACAGCGCCAGCCCGCGCTGGTTGCGGCGCGATCGGGCGATCGCCTGCTGCAGCAGGTGCTGAAACTGCATTCGGTTCGGCATCTTGGTGAGCGTGTCGTAACGCGCCAGATAGCGGATACGCCGCTCGGCGCGCTTGCGTTCGGTGATGTTGCGCGCCACATAGATGTTGCCGCGAAATTGCGGGTCTTCGGTGGAAATGGAGGAGTTGGCCATCGACACCGGAATGGTTTGCCCGCTGGCCGTGCGCAGCACCGTCTCGCGGGCTTCCGGCGCGTCCTGGCCCGGATCGTATGCGCCGCGGTGCTCATCGGCAATGAAGCTCACCATGGGCTTGCCGAGTAAATCCTGCTCGCCATAGCCCAGGAGGCTTTGCGCGGCCTTGTTGCAGCTCTTGATGATGCCGTCGGGCGAGGTGACCAGCACGGCATCGCTCAGGCTGTTGAGCACGGCATTGAGATAGTTCTTGGTGATGGTGGTTTCCGCCAATTTCTGGCGCATGCGTTCCAGCGCATGTTGCAATTCGCCCAGCTCGTCGCCCCGCACGACGTTGAGCGGCCGCGTGTAATCGCCTTCGCCGATCCGGTCGGCCGTGGTGATCAGCGCGGAGATGGGACGCGCCAGCTGGCGGGCGATGAACCATGCGCCGATCAAGCCCAGCGCGAGCAGCGGCAAGGTGATGGCCGCGAGCAATCCGCCCTTGCGCTTGACCTGCTTGCCCTGCTTGTTCTCCAGCTGGGTGCGGATGCTCGACAGGCTCTCCTGCATCTTCGCGCGGCTCAACGTGATCCGCACGCTCCCGGATGGGATGCTGCTCTGCAAAACATAGGGCTCGCGCGTGGTCTTCTGCGCCACCGGATTGCTGCCGCTGAACACCACGGCGCCGTGCGAATCCAGCACCGAGACGTGCTCGATGTCCGGTTGGTCGAGCAGGCCGCCCGCGATCGAGGAAATCGCCGCGATGTCGTGCGAGGCGAGCGCCGGCCCCAGCATCGAGCCCGCGATCTTGCTCAAGCTGCTGGCGCGCGCCTCCAGGTCCGTTTCCAGCTTCTGCTCGACGGTGGAATTGGTGACCTGGTTGACGTCCGCCGTATCGACCCGGTGCTCGTAGTACTCCAGGCCCACCATCAGCAGCGACAGGGCGGCGCCGACCGCAAGGGCCACCAGCAAGTACTTGGTTTTCAGGCTTCGGGCCATAGCCCTACAATGATACTCGCTCATGCCACACCCGATAAGGGGTCGAGTACAATCTGCAGGAAATGGCCGCAATCATGCGAATTGACGCGTTTTCCGACACGATTTGCCCTTGGTGCTTTCTGGGCAAGCGGCGCTTCGAATTGGCGCTGGCCGCCCGCCCGCAATACGAGCCGCGGGTAACCTGGCGCCCATTCGAGCTGAATCCGGACCTGCCGACCGACGGCATTGACCGCGCGGCTTACTTTGCCAACCGGGCCGGCGACAAGATGCCGCTGCAGGAAACCGAGTCGATCCTGACCCGGGAGGGCGCCGCGATCGGTTTGCGCTTCCGCTTCGACCTGATCACGCGCGTGCCGAACACGCGCCGGTCGCACTTGCTGATCGCGCACGCCGCGCGCCAGGGCCGCCAAAGCGAGGTCATGGACCGCGTCATGCGCGCCTACTTCGAGGAGGGCTGCGATATCGGCGACATCGAGGAGTTGGTGCGCCTGGCGGTCGAGACCGGCCTGACGGGACACAGCGCGCGCTCGGCGCTGGTTTTGCGCGAGGGCTACGATGGCTTGGTCGCCGCCGAGCGCCATGCCGCGCTGCTGGGGATCACCGCCGTCCCGACGTTCATTTTCGACGGCCAGTACACGCTCTCCGGTGCGCAGGAGGTGGCGGCCCTGGTGCGGATAATCGATCAGGTTGCGGAATACGCCGCAGCGCGCGAAGTGGCGCAGTGAATGCGGGCGAGCTGACCGGGCAAGCTCGAACGCACCTCGCCGAGGTGCAGCATCCTAGCTGCGCGCTGCACGAACATGTGGTCACGCCATTCTTGAATTTACGCAGCGCCGCGCTCGAGGACGGCTTCGATCTGTCGCCCGTCAGCAGTTTTCGCGGGTTCGACCGTCAGCTCAAGATCTGGAACGGAAAGTTCAGCGGTGAGCGGCCGATGCTCGATGCATCGGGACAGAGCATCGATGTCGGAACCCTGTCGGCGCCGGAACGGGTCGCGGCGATTCTGCTGTGGTCCGCGCTGCCGGGCGCCAGCCGCCATCACTGGGGTACCGATATGGATCTCGTCGACCGCAATGCGACTGAGGCTGACTATCGCCCGCAGCTCACGCCTGAGGAATTCGCGCCCGCCGGCCCGTACGCCAGGCTCGCCGAGTGGCTGGATGCGAATGCGGCCAGATTCGGCTTTTTTCGGCCGTTTCGCGGCGTCCTATCCGGAGTGCGGCCCGAACCCTGGCACTACAGTTTCGCGCCGGTGGCGGAGAGTGCGCGGCGCGACTTGACCCCGGAGGTGTTGCGCACGGCACTGGACTGCGCTCCGCTGCTCGGCAAGGAGCACGTGCTGGCGCAACTCGATGAGCTGCACGCTCGATTCGTGGCCAGCATCGATTGGCCTTAGGCCCAGAGTGACTTCAGGCGATTCAACATCAGGCCGCGCACCTCGCCCAGCTGATTGTCCTCGGAGGTGAACAGCGGCGGATTGCGCCGCAGCAGCCGCCAGCGCTCGCTGCGCAGCACGCTGTCCAGAAAGCCGAGATTGCGATCGATCGCCTCGATGTAGGGATTCTTGCCGCCGAACAGCGGTTCGACATAGCGGTACGCGTGCTCGAATTCGCCTTCCAGGCGCTGTACCCGGGTTTCGCGCACGAACTGCGGGGTTTGCCGCAGTAAATCCAGACCGGAGCTGTAACGCACCTGCAGGGCGCCGTCGGTGCCCGCGGCCGCGGCGACACCGCCCAGCACGAATTCCGGATACAGCCGGTCGCGGCACTTCTCCAGGTAACAGCGATCCGCCATCTGCGCGATCAAGTCCGCAGTTCCAAGCAGGTGCCCGATTTTGCGATCGCGCGCGTCGGGCAGCTGGATCTGGCTGAGTTTGATTTCATACCCGGTGAAATGCACGATGCGCGTCGCGACCGGCACCCAGCTCTCCATGCCGATGCTCGGCAGGAATCGCGACAAGAAGCGGGCGCCGCGCGTGACGTGATACAGCGTGAATTCGGCGCCGTTGCGGTGCAGCCGATCGTCGAATTCCCTGATGTAGCCGGCATCGTGAAACAGCGCGGTAACCAGGCCCATCACCGCCCGATCGGCGCCGAAGCGCAAAGCAGGCTCGACGGTGCGCTCGTAGCCCACCATCAGGCGGGCCATGGCCAACGTTATGTCGAGTGAATGCTGCCGATCGTGATAGACCGTGTCGACCCCGTGATAGCCGGGCATGCGGCCGGTGAACAGCCGGTCGAACTCCTCGAAAGCCCGGGCCACGCGCTCATAGGATTCACCCGGCCAGGCGCGCATGAAGAGCTCGCGAACGGCGGCGTTAACGGCTGCCGTGGAACTCACCTGGACGGAGTTCGTAACGTCATAGTCGTTACGGCGAAGGTCATGCATCCGGCGCAGTCTAAGCCTTTAGAGAAGCCTTCGCCACGGACCTGGTTCTCAGCTCAAACCGCCTGGAATCAATAGACCCTGATACCCCCGAACTTATGTCGCACGCGGCGCGCCAAGGTGGCATACCCCAGCCAAAAACCCAGTCCCAGCGCAAGCACCACGGCCAGCAGTGTTCGGTAGGGGTGGCGGACCAGTCCCGGCCCGGTGTTGCCGCGCGCGGCAGCCACTTCTGCCTGCATTGCAGCAAGCTGCTCCTTGAGCTGCAGGGCCTCGCTGTGTGCCGCCGCCTCGGCCAGGGCTGGCGTGGTTGCGCGCATCCGGTCGAGCTCCTCTTGCAGCTGCTTGATCATCGCGGTGGCTGGCGCCTGCGTGGTCAGATAGGTGCTTTTCACCCATCCGGTGGTTCCGTCGGGCAGCTGCACCTGGCTGTAATCGCCATTAGCCGCCAGCACCTCGACGCTCGCCCCCGAGTGCAAGGTGGCCAGGTGCTGGCCCTGTTGATTCTGCTGGGAGTACACCCCCAGCACCAATTGATCGGTGACGTACGCGGTTGCCGCGGCGCTGTCCAACGACGGCAGCGCCAGCAATAGCGCAGCCAGCCGCTTCACGCCGCGATACCGGTCTGCTTCAGCAAGGGCCGGACATCGGGCTGGCGCCCGCGAAAGCGCACGAACGCGTCCATCGCATCCAGGCTGCCGCCGCGCGCAAGAATGGATTCGCGGAAACGCGTCGCAGTGGCGCTGTCGAACACGCCGGCTTCCTCGAAGGCTTCGAAGGCGTCGGCCGCGAGCACCTCGGCCCATTTGTAGCTGTAGTAGCCCGCGGCGTAGCCGCCGGCGAATATGTGCGCGAAGCTCGCGGCCACGCGGTTGAACGGCGCCAACGGCGCCACCGCCACGCGCCCACGCACGGCAGCGAGAGTATCGACGACCCGGGCGCCCAGGGCGGGATCGAAGTTCGCGTGCAGCTCGAAATCGAAGCTCGCGAGCTCGATCTGGCGCAGGGTATCGAGCGCGGCGTTGAAGGTCCGGGTTCCCAGCAATCTCTGCAGTATGTCGACCGGTAAAGGGTCGCCCGTAGTCACGTGCGCCGATATGAGCGGCAGCACTTCCGCGCGCCAAACGAAATTCTCCATGAACTGGCTCGGCAGCTCGACGGCATCCCAGGCAACGCCGTTGATCCCGGCAATGCTCGGGTACGCCACGCGGGTGAGCATGTGGTGCAAGCCATGGCCGAACTCGTGGAACAGCGTGGTGACTTCTTCGTGCGTCAGCAGTGAGGGCGCGGCGCCCACCGGGGCCGAAAAGTTGCACACCAGCTGCGCCACCGGCAGCGCTCTGCCGGAGGGCAGCGACTTGGCGGCGATGCATTCATCCATCCACGCGCCGCTGCGCTTCTCGGCGCGCGAATAAGGGTCGAGATAGAATCCTGCCACCGCTTCGCCGCGCGAGTCCATCAGGTCGTAGTACTTGACGCTGGGGTGCCAGACGCTGACTGCGGGCCGTTCGCGAATGCTGATTCCATACAGGCGCTCGGTCAGCGCAAACAATCCGCCGAGCACCTTCGGCAACGGGAAATACGGCCGCAGTGCTTGCTGCGACACCTTGAAGCGGCTTTCCTGCAGCCGCTCGGCATAGAACGCCAGGTCCCAGGCCTCGAGCTTGCGGCCGGCAAACTCCTCGAGATCGGACAGCTCCTGGCGGGCGGCAGGCAGGCAGCGGCGCGCCAGGTCGTTCAGGAACACCAGCACCTGCTTGCTGCTCTTGGCCATGCGGGTCGCCAGGGCGTACTCGGCAAAACTCTTGAACCCCAGCAGCTGGGCGAGCTCATGCCGCAGCGGCAGAATTTCATCGATGATGGGGCTGTTGTCGAAGCGCCCCGCGCTCGGCCCCAATTCGGACGCGCGCGTGACCCAGGCCTCGTAGATGTCGTGCCGCAGCTGCGGGCTGAGCGCGCTGGTCATCACCGTCGTGTACGTCGGCTGATCGAGCTTGAACAGCCATCCCGGCCGATTCGCCTCGCGCGCATCGGCGGCGGCGCGATCGATGGCCGCTGCCGGCAACCCGCTCAGCTCGTTCTCGTCGGTAACGGCGCGCGAGTAGGCGCGCGCGGCATCGAGCACATTTTCGGAGAACTTGGTGGCCAGGTGCGCGAGGCGCTGCACCAGCTCGCGGTAACGCGCCCTGCCATGGCTCTGCAAATCGACGCCGGCCAGCCGGAAATCGCGCAGTGCGTTCTCGAGCAGCTTGCGCTGCGCCGCATCGAGGCCGGCGCCTTCGTGTTCCAGGACGTGAGTATAGCCGGCGTACAGCGCCGCGTTCTGCCCGAGTTCCGAGGAGTACGCGGTCAGGAGCGGCACGCATTCGTTGAAAGCGGCGCGCATCTCGGCGGAGTTCGCCACGGCGTTCAGGTGCCCTATCGGGCTCCATACCCGGCTCAATCGATAGCCCAGCTCCTCGACCGGCGCGACCAGCGAGGCAAAAGTCGGATTGGTTTGCGCCGTCAATTCAGCCAGGCGCGCGCGGTTCTCAGCCAGCACCTGCTCCAGCGCCGGACGGGCATCGTTGGGGCCAATGCGGTCGAAGGCGGGAAGGGAATCGAATTGCAACAGTGGATTATTCACCCGCGGATTCTATCAGGGCGCAGCTGCGGTATATCATGTGCCGGTGGAGAACCAGGCTTTTGATTTGATCTGCGTGGGCGGCGGCAGCGGCGGCCTGGCCTGCGTGCAGCGCGCCGCGGAATACGGCGCCAAGGCCGCGGTCATCGAATCGCATCGCCTGGGGGGCACCTGCGTGAACGTCGGTTGCGTGCCGAAGAAAATGATGTGGAACGCCGGCGGCATTGCCGCGGCGATTGCCGATGCGCGCGACTATGAATTCGACGTCAGCTCGCGCGGCAACGACTGGGCGGCGCTCAAACTCAAGCGTGACGCCTACATCGCCCGGCTGAACGCCCTTTACCAGCGCAACCTCGCCACCAAAAGCATCGCGGACATTCGCGGCGCGGCGCGCTTCGTCGACGCGCACAGCGTCGAGGTGAACGGCCGGCAGTTGACTGCGCCGCATATCGTGATCGCGACCGGCGGCAAGCCCTGCGTCCCGGCACTGCCGGGCGCCGAGCAGGGCATCACCTCCGATGGCTTCTTCGAGCTCGAGCAGCTCCCTGCGCGGGTGGCCATCATCGGCAGCGGCTACATCGCCTGCGAACTGGCGGGGATATTCAACGAGCTCGGGAGCGAGGTGGAGCTGTTCATCCGCAGGGACCATGTGCTGACGCATTTCGACGTCATGCTCGGCAGGTCGCTGATGCGCGAGATGCTCGAGCATGGCATCGTGATCCACGAGCACGTGGTGCCGGCCGGGTTGCGCGCGGCCGGCGGCCTCAAGACCCTGATCGCCGCCGGCGGCCGTGAATTTTCAGGCTTCGATTGCGTGTTGTGGGCCATCGGGCGCAACGCCAACGTGGCGGACCTGGGCTTGAGCGCAGCCGGAGTTGCGCTCGATGCGGATGATTGCGTGGTCGCCGATCCGTTCCAGAACACCAATGTGCCGGGCATCTACGCCATCGGCGATGTCACGGGCCACGCGGCCCTGACACCGGTGGCGATCGCCGCCGGCAGGCGCCTCAGCGACCGATTATTCGGCGGCAAGCCCGACCGAAGGCTCGATTACCACATGATCCCGACCGTGGTGTTCACGCATCCGCCCATCGGCACGGTGGGACTGAGCGAGAGCGAGGCGCGTGCTCTGTACCCGGACGCCGTGAAGGTGTACACGGCCGAGTTTACGCCGCTGTATCAGGCTCTCACCTCGCGCAAGGCGCGCACCGACATGAAGCTGGTTTGCGCCGGCCCGGAGCAAAAAGTCGTCGGCTGTCACGTCATGGGCGCCGGCGCCGACGAAATGCTGCAGGGTTTCGCGGTGGCCATTCGAATGGGCGCCACCAAGCGCGACTTCGACGACACCGTGGCCATCCACCCCACCAGCGCCGAAGAACTCGTCACCATGCGCTAGGCCATGATGCGCTAGGCGTGGCCGGCCAACGCCTCGAGAACCGGCTGCGTTTTTGGCCGCTGTCCGCGCCATATCAAGAACGATTCCGCAGCCTGCTCGACCAGCATTCCCCAGCCCTTGGTGACGCGCTGCGCATGCAGCGATTTGGCCCAGGAAGTGAATGGAGTCTCGCCGCGGCCGTAGGCCATGTCGTAGCAGATGCTGGCCTCGTTCACCAGATTAGCGGGCATGGCGGGCATTTCGCCGTACAAACCGGCCGATGTGGCATTGATGATGATGTCGTACGCCGGGCCGCGGACTTGCGCGAAGCCGCAGCCCACGATTTTCCCCAGATCGCCGAATTCCCTGGCCAGTAGTTCGGCGCGCGCGGGAGTTCGGTTTGCGATGGTCACTTCGCGCAACTGTTGTTCCAACAGGGGCCCGAGCACGCCGCGCACCGCGCCGCCCGCTCCGAGAATCAAGACGCGCTTATCGGCGAGATTGAGCCCCAAATTGTGCTCGAGATCGCGTGTCAGGCCGACACCGTCGGTGTTGTCGCCGATCAGCCCGGCCCCATCGTCCAAGCCGATGGTATTGACCGCCTGCGCACGCTCGGCCCGCGGAGTGAGCTCGTTCACCAGGTCCGCGGCGGCCTGCTTATGGGGCAGGGTGACATTGAGGCCGCGCACTCCGCTGGTAAGCAAGCGCAGGATCTCGTGCCGGAAATTGTCGGGCTCGACGTCGAACAACCGGTACACCAGATTCTGCCCGGTGTCCTTGGCGAACATCCCGTGGATGAAGGGCGACCAGGAATGCGCGACCGGGTGGCCGACGAGGCCGTATTGATCGGGGTTCGCGGAATCAGGGTGGTGATTCATTGGCTAAGCCACTCCGCTGCACGCCGTGCGAAATAGGTCAGAATGCCGTCGGCACCGGCGCGCTTGATCGCGGTCAGGGCCTCGAGCGCCGCGGCACGCTCCTCGATCCAGCCGTTGCCGGCGGCGGCCATGATCATCGAGTACTCGCCGCTGACCTGATAGACGAAGGTCGGCACGCCGAAGCGATCCTTGACCCGCCGCACGATGTCCAAGTAGGGCAAGCCCGGCTTGATCATCACCATGTCCGCACCCTCCTCGATGTCGAGCGCGACTTCGCGCAGCGCTTCGTCCGAGTTGCAGGGGTCCATTTGGTAGGAGTGCTTGCTGCCCCTTCCGAGCTGGCCCGCGGAACCCACCGCCTCGCGAAACGGGCCATAGTAGGCGGAGGCGTACTTGGCGGCATAAGCCAGAATTCGGGTGTGCAACAAGCCGGCGCTCTCCAGAGCAGTGCGAATCGCGCCGATGCGCCCGTCCATCATGTCCGAGGGCGCGACCACATCCGCGCCGGCGTCGGCATGCGAGCGCGCCTGGCGGACCAGGGCTTCGACCGTCAAGTCGTTTTGCACGTACCCGGTCGCGTCGATCAGGCCGTCCTGCCCGTGGGTGGTAAATGGATCGAGCGCGACGTCGGTGATGACGCCGAGGGCGGGAAACTCCTTCTTCACGGCCTGCACCGCCGTTTGGGCGATGCCTTCGGGGTTCCAGGATTCGCGCCCATCCAGCGATTTCTTCTCCGCCGGCACCACGGGAAACAGCGCAATCGCCGGAATGCGCAGCCGGACCAGGGCTTCGCATTCGCGCAATAGCTCGTCGACCGAGAGCCGCTCGATCCCCGGCATCGATCCGACCGGTTGCCGCTGCTTGCGGCCTTCGACCACGAAAACAGGGTAAATCAGCGCATCTACGCTCAAGCAGGTCTCGCGCATCAGGCGCCGGGAAAACTCGTCGCGCCGCATGCGCCGCATGCGGGTGCTCGGAAATGAATTGGCGGAAAATCCGGTCATCTCAAATGTGACTCCAAGCAACAGATCTTGTGGCGCCCTATCGCCATTCCCAATCCTGGACGCGCTAAAATCAGCCCGGCGGCATTTTACGCCGGGTGCTGATTTATACATGAAGGAACAGCTTGTCGGAAATCGCAAGCGGGCCCGCTTTCAGGCCCTTTGCCAGTCCATGCGCCCCGACTTGCTGCGGTTCGCATTCTGGCTGTCCCGCGACCGCGCCTTGGCGGAGGATGTGGTCCAGGAAAGCATGATTCGTGCCTGGAAGGCGCAGGACTCGCTCCTCGACGAGGCGGCAGCCAAACCCTGGTTTCTCACCATCATCCGCCGTGAATACGCCCGCACCTTCGAGCGCAAGCGCTTCCCGACGGTGGATGTCGATGAGCTGATCGCGGCGGAGGACCCCGAACTTTCGGCCGCGCAGGATCAGGACCTGGCGGAGCTGCGGGCCGCTCTGTTCAAGTTACCCTTGGAGTACCGCGAGCCGCTGGTCCTGCAGGTGCTGATGGGCTATTCCACCGCGGAAATCGCCCGGGAACTCGATTTGTCGAATGCCGCGACGCTCACCCGGCTGTTTCGCGCACGCAAGCGCCTACGCGCCCTGTGCGGCGAGGACACCCGGCTGGATCCCGAAGAATGATCGACTGCAGCCAATTCCGCAGGGCCTTGCTGAGCGATCCGCGCGACACCTCCGCGGAATTGGCGGCGCATCGCGAAACCTGTCATGACTGCGCTCAATTTGCGCAGCAGCTGCAGCGTTTCGAAGGGCGCCTGGAACGCGCGTTGCGCGTTGATGCTCCCGTCCGGCAGGTGCGGCCGCCGGTGAGACGAGTGTTCGACAATCGCGGATGGCTGGCGATCGCGGCCAGCGTGCTGGTTGCGATCGTCGTGGCCGGGGGTCTGTGGCTCGCCGTTCCGGGCTCCAGCCTGGCGGCGGACGTGGTGACGCACATGGCAGGGGAGCCGGACGCGTGGCAGACGACCGATGTGCCCGTGCCGGGATCCGACCTGCGCGCGGTGCTTGAGCATTCGCACTTGGCGCTGAAGCCCGACGTCGGCGTCGTCAGCTATGCCCAAAGCTGTGTTTTCCGCGGCCACCATGTGCCGCACTTGGTGGTGCAGACCGCAGACGGCCCGGTGACCGTGATGGTGCTGGTGCACGAACGGGTGCACATGACCACGCAGTTCGACGAGCAGGGTTATCGCGGCGTGATCGTGCCGGTGGCCGGACACGGCAGCCTTGCCGTGCTCGCGCGCGGCGAGGCCACCGATCCGAAGTTCATCGAGCAGATCGCGGCGCGCGTGGAGAGCTCAATCATCTGGAATTAACCGATTCGTTCGGGAGTCAGCCGGTCCACTTCCACATAGCCGGATCCGGCGGCGGCGAGGCCTGCGTGTATGGCAGTATAAGCCGCGCGCAGATATTCATCGGCGCCGAACGGCGGATTGATCACCATGAGTCCGCTGCCGGCAAGGCCCACCCCCGCATCGTCCGGGTGAATGGCCAGATCCGCATACAGAATCTTGGGGATGCCCTGCGCCTCGAAGCGCTGATGCACCATGCTGCGCTGGGCGGCGCTGCGGATGGGGTACCAGATTAAATAAATGCCGGTAGGCCAGCGCAGATAGGCTTCCGCGAATGCGCGCAGCATGGTCTTCAATTCATCGAGGCTCTCGTACGGCGGATCGATCAGCACCAGTCCGCGGCGCTCCTCCGGCGGCAAGAAGGCTTTGAGCGCTGCGTAGCCGTCGCCGATCTCCGTGCGGATGCGCCCCAGCGATTCGACCTCGCGCGCGGCGGCTCGCGCCTCCGCAGGCTTGAGCTCGACGAACAGCGCGCGGTCCTGCGAGCGCAGGCCGGCGGCAATCAGCGCGGGGGAACCTGGATAGCGCGCCAGGCGCTTGCCCTTGCGGGCGCGGATGGCGTTGAAATAATCGCGCAGCGCTGCAGCGCCGATGCTCTTTTCTATCAGCAGCTGAACTCCGCGCTCGGCCTCCGCGGATTTGCGCGCCTCGGGCGCCTGCAGGTCGTACATGCCGCGTCCCGAGTGGCTGTCCATCACGAAGAATGCGGAGTCCTTGCGCTTCAGCGCCTCGAGGCAGTACAGCAGCCCGACATGCTTGGCGATGTCGGCAAAATTTCCCGCGTGGTAAATGTGCTGGTAATTCACTTGGGAAAGCTACTCGGGCAGGTTCATCTTGCGCAGCAGCGCCGAGAAGCGCGGATCGCCATGCAAACTCTTCAGAAGCAGGTCTACTTTCATCAGCGTCATGCCGCCGTCGCGTTGTTGCTCAGCCCGATCCAGCCAGTGAAATGCCGCATCCTTGTCTCCCCAGCGGGCATACACCTCGGCAATCTGATAGGCGCCGTTGCTCGCCCAGCGCGCGATCAAGGTGTCCAGATTCTGCTGGGCCTCAGCCTGGTGGCCGAGGTCGTGCTGCACAAGGGCGGCCGTCTGTTTGCGGAACACCTCTATCGTTGGGCGGTCCACCCAGGGCAGCGCGAGTGCCGGCTTGCCCTCGACGATGTACGAGTAGACGATGACGGCCGCGGTGTTCGACTGCTCAGGGTTGATGTCGAGCGAGCGCTGCAGGCTCTCCCGGGCAGTGGCGTAGTCACCGTGCTCATATTGCAGGCCCCCAAGCGCCCGCCATGCGCTACCGTTCAGAGGATCAGCCTTGAGGACCCGTTGCGCCAGGGAGAGCGCTTCGTCGATGCGCCCGGTGGGGTAGAGCACGGAACCGATATAGCCACGCTGCACGCCGGTATCCTCCGGAGCGAGCGTCCGAGCACGTTGGTAGTCCGCATCGGCGCCCGCGAAGTCCCGCAGGTCCCAAGTCCTAAGGTAGCCGCGCGCGGCGTATCCGTCCGCGATCTGCGGACCGAGCGCCACCGCCTTCTCGGCTGCGGCCAGCGACTCTGTGCGCATCGCGGCCTGCTCCGCCGGTTGCAGGTCCTCGGCCGCATCGTGCAGGGCATGGGCGAGGCCGGCCCACGCGGCCGCGTAGTTCGGATCCAAGCTGATGGCGCGACGGAATGCCTCGGCCGCGGCAGGGGCTACCTTCCAATTGCCGCGCGACATGAGCTCTTTACCAATCAGATACTGACTGTGCGCGTCCGCGTTCGAGGTTTGCCGAGCGCTTGCTTCCGGCGTCGATAGGAGTTTGACCTTGAGCGCAGCGACCACCGCGGAGGAAATGTCGTCCTGCACTTTGAAGATGTCGCTCGAATCGCGGTCGTAGGTCTCGGACCACAGGTGGTAGCCGTTATCGACCCGGATCAGCTGCGCAGTGACGCGCAGGCGATTGCCCGACGTGCGAACGCTGCCTTCGAGCACATTCGCCACATGCAGCTTCTCGGCCATCGTCGCAAGCTCTACGGACTTGCCCTTGAAGTAGAACGAGGAGGTACGCGCGGACACGTACAAATCCGGGTTCTTGGCGAGAAGATCAATGAGTTCCTCGGAGAGGCCGTCCGAGAAGTATTCCTGATCCTTCTTCTCGCTCATGTCAACGAAGGGCAGTACGGCGATGGACTTCTCGGGAGTGGCGCTCGCTAAAGGCGCGCTGGCTTCGGGCTGGGTGCGCTTCCACAGCACCAACCGGTCGAGCGCAAACACGACCACCGCGATGATGACAACTGCCGCAGCCAGCACCGCTACAGTGTGCGTTTTCTTGGGCGGCGGCTGCGCCTGTACCTGCGCGGGCGCCAGTGCGGGTGCCGGCGCCGCGGCGAGCTCGGGCTGGATCAGGTGACGAATGCGCTCTGCGAAGGCCGGTGGCGTTGACCCCTGCGGCAGCCGCGTCCACTGTACCCGCACGAAGGACTCGGGCACATCCGCCGCGGATTCCGGCGTTGCGTCCACGCACACGGGCACGATGAACGCCTTGTTTCGCGCGATCATTTGCGCGCGCTGCTCGGCCAGCGCCCACTCCAGCCTGAAGTAGCCTTCGGGCCGCGATGTGGTGTTGGCGGAAATGATGGGGATGAACAGTGCGCAGTCGCGGATCTCGCGCCGGATCTTCTGGTCCCAGGCATCCCCGCCGCGCAGTTCGCTCTGATCGAACCAGACCTCGACCCCGGCGGCGCGCAACACCTCGCAAATGCGCCGCGCCGGCTCGGTGTCCTGCGAGGCGTAGCTCAAGAATACGGCGCGAGAAAGCTCCGCCATCGATTCCGCGCTCCTATCGAAGGTAGATGATGCCTTCCTTCATGACCAGCACCGGATGTTCCGTGGCATGGATGTTGGCCAGCGGATTGCCGGCAACGGCCACGATGTCGGCAAGCTTGCCGGCCTGCAGCGTGCCGATCTTATCGGCCAAGCCCATCAAATCTGCACCGGAGGCAGTGCCCGCGATGAGCGCCTGCGCTGGAGTGAATCCGTTCTGGGTCATCAGGAAAAATTCGCGCGCATTGCGCCCATGCGGCTCCACCGCGGCGTCGGTGCCCATGGCGACCGGCACGCCGATCTTCGCGGCGTGCTGAAACATTTGCATAACTTGCGCCGAGGCGGCGCGCGCCTTGACCGCAATGGCCGGCGGAAAGTTATCGGCGTGCGAACCCACCCAGTCGCCCGCGGATAGCGTCGGCACCAGGTACACATGCTTCCTCTTCATTTCGAGCAGGGTGTCGTCCTTGAGAAAGCTGCCGTGCTCGATCGAATCCACTCCCGCGGCGATCGCCATCTTGGCCGCAATGTCGCCGTGGCAGTGGGCTGCGACCTTGCGGCCCCACATGTGCGCCTCCGATACGATGGCGTTCATCTCTTCCTGCGTCAGCTCCGGCAGGTCGACCGAATCTGCGAGCGACAGCACGCCGCCCGAGGGCATGAACTTGATGACGTCGGCGCCGTATTTGATCTGGTTGCGAACCGCGGCGCGGCACGCGTCGGGGCCGTCACAGACACCTTGGATCGGGGTCGCGGGCGCGATGCGCTGCGGCGGATAAGGATCTTGGTCGGCGTGGCCGCCGGTCGCGCCGATGGCGTAATTGGCGATGAGCATGCGTGGGCCGGGAATCATCCCCGCGTTGATGGCATTGCGCAGGCCAAGAGAGATGAAGTCGGTCGAGCCGAGGTCCCGCACCGTGGTGATGCCCGCCTCGAGCGTGGCCTTGGCGTAATGCGCGCCGTACAGCGACTGCTCGGCGGGAAAACGCATGATGCCGGTATACCAGTCCTTGTACCAATTCTCGCTGGACTCGAAGGACAGGTGCACATGCGCATCGATGAATCCTGGCAGCAGGGTGGCATCGCCGAGATCGATGACCTGCGCGCCGTCCGGAATCGTGGCGTTGGCGCCGACGGACTGGATCTTGCCGCCCGCCACCACCACGACGCCGTGTTCCACCACCGTGCCGGAGACGGAATCGAACAGCCGATCGGCCTTCAGCACGATGGTTTGGGCGGAGGCGGTTGCGACGAAGGCGGCGAGCAGGCCGAGCGCGAAAGCGCGGCTTCGGAATATGGGCGTCGATATCACGCTGGGACTCATCCATTGTTTTTATAGGAGGGCCGCAGCATAGCGCAACTTAGAAGATCTTCTCCGACGTTTCCGCGGAAACGTTTTGCGAGCGCCCGGACTGCTGCAGCAGGACATGAACTCCAAGGTCGTAGTTCATGTGTTCGCCGCGCCATAGCGTAGCGGCCGTATCGCTGTCGATGTGTATGCCCTGGCGATCGTGGGTGCGTTGCAGTTCGGTCCCATCGAACGAGGCCTGTTCGACCGATATCACTTGGTCGAAGGCAGTGCCGTCCGGACGCAGGAAGCTTGGGACTCCCCCGGGCGTCATCCGCACTGTGATGCCGCCCTCGTGCACCAGGCGATGATGCTGGCGGCACAGGGCCACCAGATTCTTGAGCTGGGTCGCACCGCCGTCCGCCCAGTGCTGTATGTGATGCGCATCGAGGTAACGCTGGTGCGTGCATCCGGGAAAGCGGCAGCCCGCGTCGCGGGCGCGCATTGCGCGCCGGATCGCCGGCGGGATGACGCGGGTCTTGCGCCCGACGTCGAGCGGTTCGCCCTCCGAGTTTTCCAGCAGCTTGACCAGGCTGGCATCGCAGGTGAGGCGCCGCGCCGTTTCCACTGCCAGCGTCGGCCCCTGCTCAATCTCGCAGCGCCCTGCCGTCCGGTCACGCAGCGTGTGCGCGTCCACGTGCACCACGACCTGGTATCGATCCGCGGTGTTCAGCGTTTGCGCGCGGCTGTGCAAGGATCTCTGCGCCATTAATGCCAGCGCATCGGCGCGGCGCGCCTGCCAACTTAGGCGAACTTCCTCGCCGATTTCAACCGCCGATTCCATCGTCGGTATCTCGTCCATCGCCGCTTCCAGCGCCTTCACCACCATGGCGCCGGCCAGTGCCGGCAGGCGTCCCTTGATCACCAGGCTGCCGTCCGTATCGAACCAATAGCTCACGCTGCGGCAGGCGTCCTGCCGCGCCTCACGCGACAGCTCCTCGGCTTGCCTGGCGTGCCGGAAATGGCGCACCAGCGTCTCAACATGATGCGCGGTGCCGTGCAGGGCGATCGACAGCAAATACTCTTCCGTCCCTGCCTCCGCGACCCGGGTCAGCGCGCGCGCCTTGGAGTAGCTCAGTCGCCCGCGCGCCATGGCCGCGGCGATGCGCGGCAAAGTCTCGAGCGCATGCGCAACGCGCACCTTCTCGCGCGCCGCGCCGAGGTTGAGGCCGCATTTGAAGTTCAGCCAATGCGCGCAGGAGTGCAGCGCTCCGTCCGACCAACCTTCACGCCGATCGAATTCCGCGATCAACCGCAGCCAGCGATAGTTGGCGGCATTCAAATGGCCGGCGAGCTCGGTGATCTGCGCTTCGAGTTCCGCCAGGGAAAGAGAATCTATTGGGTGAGGGATGCCGTCCATGAGGGCTCCTTGGCTGTCTGGATATACACTGATTTTATATCCAGTATCGTAGCCGAACCGAGGCGGAAAGTCATGCCTTAAATCAGAGTTAGTATATTGATTTTGTTGCTTATTTTAAGGAACAAAAATTATAGTTTATAACCCATTCCAAGCAGCCATATGTCGGCATCGTGATCATCGCCGGTGCCCAGGCGATGCCACACGCAGCGCGCCGCCCAACGCGGTGTGATGGCAAAGCCCAAGCTCACCGAGACCACCGCCTGCAGGTTCGAGGGAGATTGGACACCGGCAAGGTTGTCGTCCTCGCTGACGAGGAATGCGCCCGCTCCGGCGGCCACGGTGAAGCGCGGGGTGAGATGTTGTTCGAGCCAGAGCTCCAATGCGAAGCCGTTGCGCCAGTCGAGATTGGTATCCTGCCCGGTGATGAGCGAGGCCGAGGCGAGGAAGTGCTCGCTCAATCGAAAGCGCACGTCGATGGCTTCGGCCATGCCGCTCTGCGAATGATCGGTGTTGGCGATTCTCTGGCCGACAAGGCCGTCGATTTCCCAGCGCGGTGACGATGCATCCTGTGCGTCGGCGCCGTACTCCTCAGCGGACTTGATCAAGCTTGCAAATCGATAACCGAATCCGAAGTCCTCCGACGTCGTATCGTATTTCTTTTGTGTTATCACCTGATTCGCGCGCAGAAAGACAAACCAGTTGTTGTGAAAATACCAGTCGACCGATCCACTGGCCACGCCCCCCCAGCCGTGCTTGTCCTCGAAGCCCGGATCAGCGTCCGTGAAATGCGTGTCGTAGTACCGGTACGGGCCCAACCCTAGATCGAATACCAGGCCCCTGGGCTCGGCTTTGCTGCGCCACCAAAGCTGCACTGCCTGTCCGTCACGGTGATTGTCGGGCAGGTGTCCCTCGTTCAGCCACAGAAAGCTGCCGCTGAAGTGGCTGCTGAATGGCTCGCGATACTCGATGCCCCAGGAGTAGGTTCCGGCCCCGTCGCTGTTCGACTCCAAGTGTCCGCCAAAGAAGTCGAGGTCGCCCGCGCCGGCGATTCGGATGAAGAACACAAGGAGCGGTGCCGCCGCGATTACTTTTTTGATGGCCCCTCTCCGCGATCGAGCTCCGCCAGGAAAGCCCTGGGCCGCAGGAATTCCTCGTACAGGCGAGCTTCGGGAGATCCGGATTCAGGATGCCAATCGTATTGCCAACGGGCAAGGGGCGGCATGGACATGAGGATCGATTCGGTGCGCCCGCGCGATTGCAGGCCGAACAAGGTGCCGCGATCGTAGAGCAGATTGAACTCGGCATAGCGGCCGCGCCGATAGAGCTGGAAGTCCCGTTCTCTGGCGCCGTACGGCAGGTCCTTGCGGCGTTCCACCAGCGGCACATACGCCGGCAGAAAATGATCGCCGACGCTCTGCAGGAAGCCGAACGATTTCTCAAACCCGCCGTGATCGACATCGTCGAAGAACAAGCCGCCCACTCCGCGGGTTTCGTTACGGTGCGGCAGGAAGAAATATCGGTCGCACCAGTCCTTGTACTTTTCGTACAGGCCCGCGCCGAACGGCTCGCATGCAGCGCGCGCGGCGCGATGCCAGTGCACCACATCCTCGTCGAAAGGGTAATACGGGGTGAGATCGAAGCCGCCACCGAACCACCAGGCCGGATTGGCCTTGGACGGCGCGGCCGCCAGGAATCGGATGTTGCAGTGGGTGGTGGGCACATAGGGGTTGCGTGGGTGAAAGACCAGGGACAAGCCCATCGCCTCGAAGGGTGCGCCGGCCAGCTCGGGCCGCAGATTGGATGCCGACGGAGGCAACCTCTCGCCGAATACGTGCGAGAAGGAGACACCGGCCCTCTCGAATACACTGCCCTCGGTCAGGATGCGGCTTTCGCCGCCGCCGCCTTCCGGCCTCTCCCACGCATCGCGCCGGAATTTCGCGGTATCGATTGCCTCCACGGCCGAGGTGATCCGATCGTGCAAATCGTTCAAGTAGCGTTTTACGGCAGGGCGTGAGTCAGTCATTGCCGCTCAAGGGTGCTTTTTTTTCTTCTTCCTGGCCTTGGGCGGGGCCTTCGGCGGGGCCTTGGCCTTGACCGCCGCCTGTTTGAGCTTCGCCGCCAGTTTCACCGGCGGCCGCGGTTGCGCATCGGCCTTGGCGGCCTTGGCGCCCTTCGTGACCTTGGCGCCCTTGCGTCCCCATTTGCCGAAGCTGCGCAGCGGAGCGGCTGCCAACAGCGCTTGGCACTCCTGCAACAACAGGGACTTCGGGTCCCGGTCCTTGGGAATCTTGGCGTTGCGCTGCTTATCGGTAATGTACGGGCCGTAGCGTCCGTTCAGCACCTGGATGCCGGCATCCGGGAAATCCAAGATCAGGCGATTCGCGTCGGCTATTTCCTTCTCGCGGATCACTTCCAGGGCGCGTTCGGGCGTGATGGTGTAGGGGTCGTCGACCTTCAATGACACGTATTTCGCGCCGTATTTCACGTACGGACCGAAGCGGCCGACATTGGTGGTGATCTCATCGCCCTGCGCGGTGGTGCCGAGCTTGCGCGGCAGCTTGAACAGCTCGATCGCATCGGCGTGGGTGATGGCGTCCATTTTCTGCCCGGGACGCAGACCCGCGAATTTCGGTTTGTCCTCGTCGTCCTTGGTGCCGATCTGCACGAACGGGCCGAATCTGCCCATGCGCACGCTCATGGGCTTGCCGCTGACCGGATCCTTTCCCAAATCGCGCGCCTGCGCGACTTCATCGCGGCTGACGGATTTTTCGATGTGATCGACCAGCTTGATGAAGGGTTTCCAGAACTTGTCCAGCAGCGGCACCCATTCCTGCTGACCATCGGCGACGGCGTCGAGCGAGTCTTCCATTTTCGCGGTGAAGTCGTAGTCGACATAGGTGGTGAAATATTGCGTCAGAAACCGGCTGACGATCTTGCCGATATCCGTCGCCGTGAAGCGCCGGCTCTCGATATCGACGTATTGCCGGTCGCGCAGCGTGGAGATGATCGACGCGTAGGTCGACGGCCGGCCGATGCCGTACTCCTCGAGGGCCTTGACCAGTGAGGCTTCGGAAAATCGCGGCGGCGGTTCGGTGAAGTGCTGTGTGGGGGTCACGCCCGCGAGCTTGACGCGATCGCCCTCCTGCATCGGCGGCAGCACATGGTCGGAGTCGTCCTGCACGACGTCGTCCATGCCTTCCTGGTAAACGGAAATGTATCCGGGCTTCACCAGGGTCGAGCCGTTGGCGCGCAACACGGCGCGCTTCGCGCCGGCGCCCGCCACCAGGTCCACGGCGACGGTGTCGAACACCGCCGGCGCCATCTGGCAGGCGACGGTGCGCTTCCAGATCAGCGAATACAGCCGGTATTGATCCGGCTCGAGCTTCTTCTCGATGTCGCCGGGCAATATGCTGGCGGTGGTCGGGCGAATGGCTTCATGCGCTTCCTGGGCATTCTTCGACTTGGTGCGATAGATGCGCGGCTCCTCGGACAGCCCCTCCTGGCCGTACAACTGCACCACCACTTCGCGAATCTGGCCGATGGCTTCCTGCGACAGGTTGAGCGAGTCGGTGCGCATGTAGCTGATGAGTCCAGTTGTACCCGCCTCGCCGATGTCGACTCCCTCGTACAGCTGTTGCGCCACGCGCATGGTCTTCTGCGCGCTGAAGCCGAGCTTGCGCGCCGCCTCCTGCTGCAGGGTGGAGGTAGTGAACGGCGGGGCCGGGTTGCGGCGGCGTTGCTTGCGGTCGACCGAGGACACCGTGAGCATGCCTTGCGCCGCTTTGTTCAGCGCCTGCTCCACGTCGCGGGCCTGCTTTTCGTGGGTTATGCTGAATTGCTCGACCTTCGCGCCCTCGAACTCGATCAGCTTGCCCGGAAACTTCTGCTCCGAGTGCTCCAATTCGGCATCGATGGTCCAGTACTCGCGGGCGACGAAGGCGGCGATTTCATCCTCGCGCTCGCAAATCATGCGCAGCGCCGGGCTTTGCACGCGCCCCGCCGACAACCCGGGCCGCACCTTCTTCCACAGCAGCGGCGAGAGATTGAATCCCACCAGGTAGTCCAGTGCGCGGCGCGCCTGTTGCGCGTTCACCAGGTCGACCGAGAGCGCGCGCGGCTCGGCCATGGCCTGGCGCACCGCGTTCTTGGTGATCTCGTAGAACACCACGCGCTGCACCTCCTTGCCCTTCAACTGCCCTTCCGTCTTCAGCAGCTCGTGCAGATGCCAGGAAATGGCTTCGCCCTCGCGGTCGGGGTCGGTGGCCAGAAACAGGGTTTTGGCCTTCTTCAGGGCGCGCGAAATGGCATCGACGTGCTTCTGGTTGCGCTCCACGACCTGATATTTCATCGCGAAGTGATGCGCCGTATCGACAGCGCCTTCCTTCGGCACGAGGTCGCGGACATGGCCGTACGAGGCCAGCACCTCGTAATCCTTGCCAAGGTATTTTTTGATGGTCTTCGCCTTGGCAGGCGATTCGACGATAACGAGGTTGCTGCTCAAAGTGGTCTAATGCAGGGCGTCAGAGCGCTCTTCGAAGACCAGGTCTTCCATCTGCGCATACGCAGATTCTTGGCCGGGCTGGCTGAATAGCACCATTAGCACGACCCATTTGACCTGCTCCACGTCGATTTCGTCCGCTTCGAGCGCCATCAAGCGATCGATGACGACTTCGCGCTGGGCGCCGGAGAGGATCCTCACGTTCTCCAGATACATCAGGTAGCCGCGCACGTCGGTATCGAGGCGCATCAGCTCCTGGCCGCTGAATACGCGCACTGCGCGCGCAGTGGCCTCGGCAACCTGGCCCAATTGCTCGCCGGACAGGCCGTCCAGCCATTCCAGCGCCCGCTCGATGTCGGGCTCCGCGAAGCCCGCCTTGTCCAGCTCGACCTTCAATGTGTCGCGATCCGGCCGCGGTTCGTCGTCGGCGCTCATGTAATTCTCAAATAGATAGATGAGAAGATCGAGAACGTTATCTTTCACCTCCGGCTCCTAACGACTCGGGAGTAACGGCCCCCGGGGGCGGCCTGAACGTGGCCTTCGAGCTCGAGGATCAGCATCATCGAAGACACGGCATCTGGTTTGAATCCGGTACGAACGATGAGCGCATCGAGGTCCGCGGGGTCAAAGCCGAGCGCATCTAACAAGATTTTGTGATCCTTGTCCATGCCCGATTCATTAACCGCCGCGGTTTCGGCGGGCGCGCCGGCCTGCGGGGGTGCCGCGAAAAAGGCCGAAAAGTTCAACTCGCTCAATATGTCATCCGCTGTTTCGGTCAATTTTGCCCCCTGCCGGATCAATTGGTGGCAGCCACGGCTTAACGGATTATGGATGGAGCCCGGGATCGCGAACACCTCCCGGCCTTGCTCGCCGGCGTATCGGGCCGTGATCAGGGAGCCGCTGCGGCGCGCCGCCTCGACCACCAAGGTGCCCAGGCTCATGCCGGCGATGATGCGGTTGCGCTGTGGAAAATTGCCGCGCTTAGGCGCAGTGCCGAGCGGGAATTCGCTGACCAACGCCCCGCTCTGTTCGATCTGGCGCGCGAGTTCGGTGTTGTTGCGAGGGTAGGTTATGTCCAGCCCGGTGCCGAGCACGGCGATGGTGAGTCCTTGCGCCGCCAGTGCGCCGCGGTGTGCGGCCGTATCGATTCCCTCGGCCATTCCGCTGGTGATTGCCAGGCCGCGCAGCGCCAGGTACTGCGCGAATGCGAATGCAGTGTCGCGCCCCTGCGCGGTGGGGTTGCGGCTGCCGACCATGGAAAGTTGCGGGTCGCTGAGCGCATCGACATTGCCCGCCACATACAGCGCAATGGGCGGCGCGGGCGAGCGCAGCAGCCGTGGGAATCGGGAGTCCGTGAATGGCACGATATGGTGGGACGGCTGTTCGAGCCAGGCGACTTCCAAGGGCGTAGGTCCGGCGGCGGCGCCGCGCAGAAACTCGCGCGCCGCCGCGGATATTCCGGCGCGGGCTCGCAGGCTGTCGGCTGCCCGCATGAGGCCCCCGGCTCCGCCCAAGGTTTCCAGGGCGGTCGACAGCGATGCCGCATCCAGGCCCGGCGCGCGCGTCAGCGTTATCCAAGCGAATCGATCGTCGAGCTGCGCCATGTGCGCATTATCGCGGAATCCGCGCGCGCGGGCTTCCTATTGAGCCCGCGGCATCATGCAGAATGTGTTGCGGGCTACGGGTTCTCGACCTTGTCGGTCACGCGGATCATGTTCTTGGCCTCCATGATCAAGCCGTAGCTCATGTGATCGAAGGTCTTGAACACCATGAAGGTGCCGATGCGCTCGTCGGGCAGCTGCACGCTGGCGGCAATCAGTTTCGAGTCGCCGCGCAGGAAGCCCTGGCTCTGCGTGTCGCGAATCTTATCGCCGGCCTGGTACACCGCCAGCACGGTGCCGGGGGCAAGGCCGTCCTGCGCGCCGCGATTGACCACCACGACCTGATACTGGCCGATGACCGTCACGCCGTCGGAAACCGCCATGATGCGCCCGTTGACCTCGGTCTTCGGCGGGCTGGGAATGAAGTCCAGCGGCACGTCGACTGCGCTCTGGAACAATTTATCGCCCATCTCGGTCTCGCGTGCCGACGTGGTCATGATCAAGGTGGCAGGATCGCCGGCACGGGTCACGCGCCCGGCGCCGTTGTATATGCCGTCATAGCCCACGATGCGATTGTCATCCGGGTCGCGCAACGCATCGCCGACCCGCACGACGTTGTAGTGAGTGCCGACCAAGGCGGGATTGGTGAATCCGCGGGCATACAAAGTGTCGCCATCGGCCATGACCACATGCATGTCGCGAGTCGCGACTACATAGGGCGCATCCTTGATCTGGTCCTTGGATAACACCGTGGGCTTGGACATGAAGGCCGCCACGCTCTCATACGGAATGGTGGTCACCGCCGCTTCGAGCGGCTGGCTGCGCACGCGCGGCTCTACCCGCGCCTCATCTCCACGCTGCAATCCAGGCTGCAGCACGATTCTCGGCTGACCCTCGACGAACACCAGGCGCAGGGTGTCGCCGGGATAGATCAAATGGGGGTTCTTTACCTGGGGGTTGACCTGCCAGATCTCCGGCCAGTACCAAGGATCCCTTAAAAAGACCTTGGCGATGCCCCACAGGGTATCGCCACGCTTCACGACATAGCTGTCCGGCGCGTTCGGGGCAAGGGCGATGCTGCCCTCGTGAGGCGGTTCAGCGGCCGGGGCGGCCGAGGGGCCTACATCAATGGCCGCCTCCATCGCCGTGCGATCGTCGCCGACGACGGTGCCTTGCACCGCAGGTTCCGGCGCGGATGCGACCGGCTGGTTTTCAGGCGGCCGAGCCGCCCGGCAGCCGACGACCAGCGCGATCGATAGTGATAGGGCAATTAATCGATGACCTTGCATTCGCTTCGCTCCCATGAGTCAGCTTACGGCGAGCTGACTGATATACTGGACCTGCCGCCAAAGACTGGGACGTAGTGCCCGTTTTTAGCCGATTGCCTCCGCAAGGGGCCGCAAAGGGCATTAAGTTAAGCAGCGGCGGAACTTTAGCAACATTCTCGAGCCAAAAACACGATATTCCTCTCATAACTCCCATGACAAAGCTCGTTATTCTCGAGTATCCCGACTCGCGTCTGCGCAACAAGGCAGCAGCCATCCAAACCGTCGATGACGCGGTGCGTCAATTGGCGGACGACATGCTCGAGACCATGTACGGGGCGAATGGTGTGGGCCTGGCCGCCACCCAAGTCGATGTGCACAGGCGCCTGCTGGTTTTGGATGTGAGCGCGGAGCGCGATCAGCCGCTGATCCTCATCAACCCGGAGATACTGAGCGCTGAAGGCATGGCGCCCGCCGAGGAAGGGTGCCTGTCGCTGCCGGGCATCTACGACAAGCTGTCGCGCCCGACGCGCATCCGGGTGCGCGCGCTGGATCGCAACGGCGAGCCGTTCGAACTGGACGCGGACGGGCTGCTGGCGGTGTGCATCCAGCATGAGATGGATCACTTGGAAGGCAAGCTATTCGTCGACTACCTGTCCGAGCTGAAGCGCCAGCTGATCCGGCGGCGCTTGGAAAAGGAACGTAGGCAGCGCTCCGCGACAAGCGACATCCGCACGTCCGTGCCCGCTCTTTGAGGCTGGGCTTCGCCGGCACGCCGGAATTCGCGCTTCCGGCGCTCGACGCGCTGCGGGCCAGCCGGCATACACTAGAAGCGGTATTCACGCAGCCGGACCGGCCTGCCGGCCGCGGTCAGGCGTTGCAGGCCGGCCCCGTCAAGCGGCGCGCGCTCGCGCTCGGCCTCGCCGTGCATCAACCGCAGAGCTTCAAATCGGCCGAGGCGCAAGCGCTGCTGCGCGAGTTGCGGCTGGATGCTCTGGTCGTGGTCGCCTACGGACAGATCCTGCCGCCCGGGGCGCTTAGTCTGCCGTTGCTGGGTTGCTTCAACATCCACGCCTCGTTGCTGCCGCGCTGGCGCGGGGCCGCGCCCATCCAGCGCGCCTTGCTGGCGGGCGACTCCAACAGCGGCGTGACCATCATCCGCATGCAGGCCGGGCTCGATACCGGCCCCATGCTGGCCGGCCGGAGCGTCGAAATTCAGCCACGGGAAACTGCAGGATCGCTGCATGATCGCCTGGCATCGCTCGGGGGCGTGCTCATCTGCGAGGCGCTGGATGCGGTCGCGGCCGGCGCCGCTCGTGAGACGCCGCAGCCTGAGCAAGGCATTGTCTATGCCGAGAAAATCGACAAGGCCGAGGCGCTCATCGACTGGACTCTGGACGCCGCCGCCATCGATCGCCGCGTGCGCGCCTTCAATCCCTGGCCGGTCGCGCAGACGCGCCTGCAGGGCACGCAACTGCGTATCTGGGAGACCGAATTAGTCGAGTCGGGAGAAACCGCGCTGCCGGGCGCCGCGCTGCCGGGCACCGTGCTGGCGGCCACACCAGCGGGCATCGACGTGGCCTGCGGCCGCGGCGCCTTGCGGCTGACCCGCCTGCAGCTCGCCGGGCGCAAGCCCCTGGCGGCCGCGCAGTTCATCAATGCACAGCCGCTGGCGGGTGCCCGATTCACGCCATCATGACAACCGCCGCCGCCGGCGCGCGCTCCGTGGCGGCATACGCGGTGGCGCGAATCCTGCGCGAAGGCGTGAGCCTGGATGCGGCCTTGCAGGATGCCCTGGCCGCTGCACCGGCGCTGCTCGCCCCCTCGGTGCGCTCGCTGGCCTACGGTGCGGTTCGCGGCTACTACCGCCACGAGGCCATTCTCGGCCGGCTGTCGTCGTCGCCGGTCCGCTCGCTCGATTTCCTGGTGCGCGCGCTTTTGTCCGTGGCGCTGTTCGAGCTCGAGGACGCGCGCACGCCGGAGTATGCCGTGGTCGACGCGGCGGTGAGCACTGCGAAGGCCACCGACGCTGCGCGCGCGGCCGGCTTCATAAATGCGGTGCTGCGGCGCTATTTGCGCGAGCGCAAGGCCATCGATGCCGAGATCGCCGGCAATCCAGTGCAGCGACATGCGGCGCCGATCTGGCTGGCGGATCGCCTGCGCGCGGATTGGCCGGTGCGCTGGACGCAATTGCTGGCCGCCGGCGATACGCAGGCGCCCATGTGGCTGCGGGTCAATCGCCGCCTGGGCACGGCCGAAGACTATATGGGGCAGCTGCGCGCGGCGGGCATCGGCGCGCGTGCCGAAACGCGCGTGCCTCAGGCGGTGGTGCTCGACTCGCCCTGCGATGTGCACGCATTGCCGGGATTCGCGCAAGGGTGGGTATCGGTGCAGGACCTGGCCGGGCAGTGCGCCGCATTTCCCTTGCAGCTGGAAGCCGGGCAACGAGTGCTCGATGCCTGTGCCGCGCCCGGGGGCAAGACCGCGCTGATCGCGGAGCGCGAACCTCACCTAACGAAGTTGGTGGCGTTGGACATCGATGTGAAGCGGCTCGAGCGGGTCACAGAGAACCTGCAGCGCGGGAATTTGACCGCCGAGGTGATTGCGGCAGATGCGGGAACTCCCGCTGCATGGTGGGACGGTGTGCCGTTCGATCGAATACTGCTGGATGCGCCGTGTTCGGCGCTCGGCGTGATCCGCCGGCATCCGGATATTCGGATCCGCAAGTCCCCCTCTGAGATCGACAAACTGCCGCGGTTGCAGGCGCGCCTGCTATCCGCGGCTTGGGGCCTGCTGGCTCCCGGCGGCCGCCTGGTCTACGCTACCTGCACCGTGACGCGCAGCGAGAACCGCGAGGTCATTGCGGCGTTCCTGCGGGCGACGGCGGATGCGCGCATCGTCCCTGCCGAAGACTGGGGGGGTTGGCCGGGGTTCGGCGAAGCCGATGAATTTGGACGGCAAATCCTGCCGGGTGAGGCAGGTGCAGACGGCTTCTATTATGCTGCCTTGAACAAGCAATGAACGCCCAGCGGTCGAAATCCGTTTTGCTGCTCGCCTCGGCTGTTCTCGCCGCCGGCTTGTTAGCGCCCGCGATTCGCGCGGTTGGCGCGGACGGACTCGAGGGCCGCTTCGAAGTGCGTTCCGCGGATCTGGAGCTCAAGGATGGGGTCTACCACCTGAACGCCAGAATGGATCTCCCCGTGGGGGATGCCGTGCGGCGCGGCCTGGCGGACGGCGTGCCGCTGACCATCGAACTGGATCTGGACATCGAGCGAGTGCGCCAGTTGCTGCCGAACTCGCGCGTGGCCGAGCTGACCCAGCGCTACCACTTGCAGTACAACGCGGTCAGCGCGCGCTACATATTGCGCAACGACAACAGCGGCCAGCAGGAATCCATCGGCACTGTCGAGGCCGCGCTGGAGCGGTTGTCCGAGGTGCGCAGCCTGCCGGTGCTGGACCAATCCTTGATGGCCTCGAACCGCCGTTACGAGGCGAGCGTCCGGGTGCGGGCGGATTACGGCGCCGTGCCCTTCACCCTGCGGCTGCTGATGTTTTGGGTCAGCGACTGGCATCGCGAAAGCGACTGGTACACGTGGACGCCGCTGCCATGATGCGCAAGTACGGCGCCACCGTGATGGTCAGCATCGGCGTGGCGCTGTGGCTGGTGGCGCTCTACCTGCTCGCGTCGGCCGCGCAAAACTCCGCCGCGTTCGACCGCTGGCTGCCCTGGATATTGCTGATCAACATCACCGGGCTCATCACCCTGTTCGTATTGCTGGCCGCCAAGCTCACCCGTCTGGTGCGCGACTATCGCAGGCACGTGCCTGGGTCGCGGCTCAAGGGGCGCACCGTGCTGATTTTCAGCGCGCTGGCGGTGGCGCCGATACTGGTGGTGTATTATTTTTCGCTGCAGTTCCTGAGCCGCGGCATCGATAGCTGGTTCGAGATGGAAGTCAGCCAGGGACTCAAAGACACGCGCGAGCTGTCGCATGCGGCGCTCGAGGTGCGGGTGCGCGAGTTCCTGCAGTACACCCAGGTCGTTTCCCACGAGCTGTCCGGGCTGCCGGATTTTCAGCTCATCGGCACCCTGGATCGCGAGCGGCGCGAGAGCACCGCCTTGGAATTCACGGTCGTGGGCCCGCAGTCGCGGATCATCGCCACCAGCTCCGATCGTCCCATGGACACCATGCCGCTGGTGTTCACCGACGAGATGATGCTGCAGGTGAGGCGCGGCCGTCCGTATGTGAGCCTGGACACCGATGCGGTGGGCGGCTACGTGATTCGCGCCGCCGCGCCCATCGACCCGAACAACAATTCCGGCTCGCGCGTGCTCATCGCATTGTTCCCGGTGCCCCAGCAGCTCAGCCAGCTCGCCGATACCGTGCAGCGCTCGTACACGCAGTACGCCAACCTGGTGCAGCTGCGCCGGCCCTTGAAGTCGACCTTTGTGCTGATTCTGTCGTTCGTCGTGTTGATGTCGCTGATCGCCGCGGTGTACGGGGCATTCTCCGCCGCGCAGCGGCTGGTGCAGCCCGTGCAGGACCTGATCGCGGGCACGCGCGCGGTCGCCAAGGGCAACTACGACACCAGGCTGCCACTGCCCGGCCGCGACGAGCTGGGTTTTCTGGTCACCTCGTTCAACGACATGACCAAGCGCTTGGGGCGTGCCCGCGAGGATGCGCGGCGCAGCCAGCAGCAGGTCGAGGCCGAACGGGCCGGGCTCGCGGTCATTCTCGCGCGCCTGTCCACGGGCGTGGTCTCGCTCGAGCCCGATCTGACCGTGCGCACGGCGAATCAGGCGGCGAGCGCCATCCTCGGAGTGGATCTCGAGGCAAAGGTCGGCGCCCGCTTCGACGAGGCGATAAGCGACAATGCGCTGTTCACGCAGTTTCTCGCCTCGGTCAAGCAGCGGCTCAGCAATGCGAGCCTCGATTGGCGCGAGCAGATCGAATTGATTTCCGAATCCGGCAAGCGCGTGCTGATGTGCGCCTGCACGGCGCTGCCCAACGAGCGCGGCGGCACGCCCGGAATGGTGCTGGTGTTCGACGACATCACCACGCTGCTGCAGGCGCAGCGCGACGCGGCCTGGGGCGAGGTCGCACGCCGCCTGGCGCACGAGATCAAGAATCCGCTGACGCCGATCCAGTTGTCCGCGGAACGCATGCGGCGCAAACTCCTGGCGGGCATGAATCCCCAGGACGCGCAGATTCTCGAGCGCGCGACCCATACCATCGTGGCCCAGGTCGACGCCATGAAGCAGATGGTGAATGCCTTCAGCGAGTACGCGCGGGCCCCCGACATGCAGTTCTCGCACTTCGACCTGAACCAGTTGGTCACGGAAGTGGTCGAGCTGTACCGCGTGCAGGACAGCGCCGCGGAACTGAAATTGGTGCTGGATCCGCACATGCCGAACATATCCGCGGACCGGGGCCGGATACGCCAGATCCTCAACAACCTGGTGACCAATTCGCTGGAGGCGCTCGAGGGCAAGGCCGGGGCGCGCATTGCAATCGAAACCCAGGTTGCCGAAGACGGGCCCAAGCAGGTCGCCGTGATCATGGTCGCGGACAATGGCCCCGGCTTCCAGCGCGACCTGGTCGGCACCGTATTCGACCCCTACGTCACCAGCAAGCCGAAGGGAACCGGGCTGGGGCTGGCGATTGTCAAAAAAATCGTGGAAGAGCACGGCGGCCGCATCGAGGCGGATAATCAGCGCACGGGCGGTGCTCGCGTGCGGATTCTATTGCCATTGGGCGAGGGCGCGCGCTTCGTGGTGGGCCGCGAATCCCGCAAGGAAGAACACAGGAGAGAACGCGTATGACCGCTTCGAGAATTTTGGTGGTGGACGACGAGGCGGATATCCGCGGGCTGCTGCAGGAGATCCTCTCGGAGGAAGGCTACGAGGTCGAGGTCGCGGCCGATGCGGGACAGGCGCGCTCCGCGCGCGCCAGCCAGACTCCCGACCTGGTGCTGCTCGATATCTGGATGCCGGATACCGACGGCATCACCTTGCTGCGCGAGTGGTCGGTGACCGACGGCTACGATTGCCCGGTGGTGATGATGTCCGGCCACGGCACGGTGGAGACGGCGGTCGAGGCCACGCGGCTCGGAGCCTTCGATTTCGTCGAGAAGCCCTTGTCGTTGACCAAGTTGCTGCGCACGGTGGAACGCGCGCTCGACGCCGGGCGCCGCAAGCGCCTGTCGGCGCGAACGCAGGGGGCGACGCTCGCGGTGCCCATCGGCAAGGGCAAGGCCACACAGGCGCTGCGCGAACAGGTGCAGCAGGCCGCGTTCAGCTCCTCGCCCGTGCTGCTGCTCGGCGAGTTGGGCTCGGGACGCGAGGCCTACGCGCGGTATCTGCATTCGCTGAGCGCGCGCGCCGCCAAACCGTTCTTCATGGTGGTGGCGGCGAGCCTGGGCGCAGATCCGGCCGCGGCGCTGTTCGGCAGCGAGCGCGATGGCCGGGTGGAGCTGGGCGCGTTCGACCAGGCGGCCGGCGGCTCGCTCTACATCAACGGGCTCGAGGACTTGAACAGCGAAGCGCAGCGCGCCCTGGTCGGAGTCATCGACCAGGACGGCTATACCCGCGTCGGCGGCCGGCAAAGGCTGCCGCTCAATGTGCGCTGGATCAGCTCCGCCCAGGAGGGTTTCGAGCTGCGCTCGAGCCCCGATCCCTACCGGCGCGATCTGATCGCGAATCTCAACGTCATCACGCTGCGGGTGCCGCCGCTTCGGGACTACGCCGAGGATGTGCCGGACCTGTTGCGCTACTACGTCGACCGCCTGGTCGACGATCAGCATTTGCCGCTGCGACGCTTCAGTGTCGCCGCACAGAATCGCCTGCGCAATTACCCCTGGCCCGGCAATGTCGGCGAACTGAAGAATCTGGTGCAACGCGTGCTGATCCTGGGCGCGGGCGAGGAGATCCGGCTGGAGGAGGTGGAGCGCGAGCTGGCGGTGAAGCTGTCGGTCGACGAGCCCCTGGTCAAGCAGGACTTGCTGGCGCTGCCGCTGCGCGAGGCGCGCGAGCAATTCGAGCGCGCTTACCTGCAGCAGCAGCTGTTGCTGTGCAACGGCAAGGTGGGCCAGCTGGCCAAGCGGGTCGGGATGGAGCGCACGCACCTGTATCGCAAGCTGCGCGCGTTGGGCGTGGATTTTCGGCAGCTCGGGGATGATTGATTAGTCGCCGACGCGAATCACCAGGACATCGACGTCCGCCTTGCGCAGGATCTGCCGCAGCCGGTTGAGTTCCTCGAGCTTGGTGATGGGGCCGATGCGGATGCGGTGCCAGGTATCGTTGTCGACCGACACCTTTTGCACCTTGGACTCGATTCCCTGCAGCGCAAGTTGCGCCCGCACCCGGTCCGCGTCCGCGAAATTCTTGTACGAGCCGGCCTGCAGCACATAGGTGCCGCGGCGGGTTTCCGGCGCCGGCTTCAGGTCCGGCCTGACGTCTTTGTCCTTTTCCGGCACCACCACCTCGAATTTCGGCAGCTTGTCGTAGAAGTCGTAGGAATTCGCCGGATGCTCCGGCGCGCCGGGATCCGCGCTGTCGGCCTCGGGCGACTCGTTGGCGTGAAGCTTCTTCGCGGCCTTGGGCGCCGGCGGTGGCAGCGCATCGGCGCGGTGATCCTTGACGTAGATGAGGCCCGCCACCGCGAGACCCACACTCAAGCCGCAGGCGGCACCCATCCAGCCGGAGAACCCGCTCGCGGGCCTGCGTCTGCTCTTATAGTCGCGCGCCATGAGAATCCGCGCCTACATGGTGTCGGGCGCGGACACGCCCAACAGCCCGAGGCCGTTGCGGATCACCACCTGGGTCGCCAGCGCAAGATCGATGCGTGCGTCGCGCAAGTCAGCGTCCTCCACGATGAACTGGTGCGCGCTGTAGTTCGTGTGGAAATCGTTGGCTAGATCGCGCAGATAATGCACCAGCGTATGCGGGGCGCGCTGCAGCGCCGACTGCTCGACGATTTCAGGGTAGGCGCACAGGCGCCTGATCAATTGCAGCTCCTGGGGCTGGTCGAGCCGGCTCAGGGCGGCCAGCCCGCGGGCGGCATCGTGGGCGATTGCGCGCTCCTTCATTTGCCGCATGACGCTGGCGACGCGCGCATGCGCGTACTGGATGTAATACACCGGGTTGTCGTTGGAGCGCGCCTTCGCCAGCTCGAGGTCGAAATCCAGATGCTGATCGTTGCTGCGCATGACGTAGAAGAGGCGCGCCGCATCGTTGCCCACTTCGCGGCGCAGGTCGCGCAGCGTGACGAATTCGCCGGAGCGCGTCGACATCTGCACCTTCTCGCCGCCGCGAAACAAGGACACGAACTGCACCAGGCGCACTTCGAAGCACTCGGCGGGACCGCCGAGCGCCACCAATACGGCGCGCAGGCGCGCGATATATCCGTGGTGATCGGCGCCCCAGATGTACAGCAGGTGCTCGAAGCCGCGCTCGCGTTTGTCGAACACATAGGCGATATCCGAGGCGAAATAGGTCTTGGCGCCGTTCTCGCGCACGATCACGCGGTCCTTCTCGTCGCCCAATTCGCTGCTCTTGAACCACAGCGCGCCATCCTTGAGATACGCCTGATTTGTGGTTTTCAATGCGGTGATCGAACGGTCGACCGCGCCGCTGCCGCTCAGAGATCGCTCCGAGAACCAACGGTCGAAAGTCACGCCGAATTCGGCCAGATCCTCGCGGATGTCCGCAAGAATCCCGGTCAGGGCCAGATCCAGAACGCGGGCGAAGGCCGCCTCCCCGATCAGGCGGCGTGCCCTCACTATCACCGCGTCGATATACGCGTCCTTGTCGCCGCCCTGCGGTTCGTCCGGCGGCAAATTCTCGAACACCGCCTTAGGCTCGCGTTGCAGCGCGGGCCCATCGGCCGCGAACAGCGCCTCGGCAACGGCCACTATGTATTCGCCGCGGTAGCCGTTGGCCGGAAATACCAGCTCCTCGCCGCAACGCTGCAAATACCTCAACCAGGTGCTCACCGCGAGGATGTCCATCTGCCGTCCGGCGTCGTTGACGTAATATTCGCGCTGCACCCTGAAGCCTGTGGCATCGAGGAGGTTGGCGACCGTCGCGCCATAGGCGGCGTGCCGGCCGTGGCCGACGTGCAAGGGACCGGTCGGATTGGCGGATACGAACTCGACCAGCACACTGGTTGCCGCGCCGCTCTGCGACCGGCCGTAGTCGCGCCCCAGGCTCAAGATCCGCCCTATCTCGGCGTGATACGCCGACTGCGCGAGAAAGAAATTGATGAATCCCGCGCCGGCGATTTCCGCCCGGTCGATCGATGCATCGGCGGGCAGCGCCTTGAGCAGCGCTTCGGCCAGCTTGCGTGGGTTCTGACGCGAAGGCCCAGCGAGGCGCAGCGCCAGGTTCGAGGCGAAGTCTCCGTGGCGCGCATCGCGGGTGCGCTCAACTTCTATTTCCACTTGCGGGAAGGGAAGCGCGGCGAGCGCCTGGCGGAGCAGGGATTCGATCAGATTCTTCAAGGCCGGTCCTAGTGCGCAAAGGGTCGGCAGTTTACCGCAATCCTGTCAATCGACCTCGAGCGGATCGACGTCGAGCGACCAGCGCAGGCCTGCGGGCGAGGGCGTTGCCTCGATGCGCGGCAGCCATGCCGACAGGAAGCGCTGCAAGCCGGCCCGTAGTGCGCATTCCACCAACAGATGCGCGCGAAAATAATCGGCGCGGCGCGCGAGCAACGCAGGGGCGGGGCCCAGAATCTTGACGCTCGCGTCGGCGTTGCCTAAATGTGAGACCGCGCGCAGGAAGCCGTCCAACGCGGCGCTGTCCTTTGCCTCGGCGCGCAGCAGGGCGAGCCGCGAATACGGCGGCCAGCAGGCCTCGCGGCGCTCTTCCAATGCGCCGGCCGCAAAGGCTTCGTAGCCCTCGGCGATCAGCCGATTGAGCAGAGGATGCTCGGGAAACTGAGTCTGGATCAGCACCTCCCCGGCCCGCGCCTCGCGCCCCGCCCGGCCGGCCACCTGGGTGATCGCTTGCGCCAGCCGCTCGGTGGCGCGGAAGTCGCTGGCGAACAGGCCTTGATCCGCGTCCAGAATCACCACCAAGCTGACGTCCGGGAAGTGGTGGCCCTTGGTGAGCATCTGAGTGCCCACCAGGATCCGCGCAGCGCCGCTGCGCACGCGCTCGAGCAGCGCTTCCATGGCGCCCCGGCCCGAAGCGGTATCGCGGTCCAGCCTTGCCAGCGGCGCGTCCGGGAACAGCCGCGTCAATGTCTCCTCGATGCGCTCCGTGCCGAAGCCAACCGGATTGAGCGGCTGCCCGCAATTTCCGCAGGTCAGCGGGATCGGCCGTTGCGCGCCGCAGTGATGGCAGCGCAATGCCTGCGCTCGCAGATGCAAGGTCATGCGCGCGTCGCAATGCGCGCAGGGCGCAATCCAGCCGCAGCTGGTGCAGAACAAGCTGGGCGCATAGCCGCGTCGGTTCAAGAACACGATCACCTGGCCGCCTGCTTTAAGGTGCGACTGCATGGCCTGTAGCGCGGGCGTCGAGATTCCCTGCTCGCCGGCGTGGCTGCGCAGGTCGATGAGCGTCATGCGGGGCGCGCCGGCGGTTCCGGGGCGGTGCGGCAAGAGATGCTTCACGTAGCGTCCCTGCATGGCGTTTTCCAGGGTTTCCAGCGAGGGGGTGGCGGAGCCCAACACGATCGGCACATAGGCGTAGCGCGCCCGCATCACCGCAAGGTCGCGCGCCGAGTAGCGAAAGCCCTCCTGCTGCTTGTACGACGCATCGTGTTCCTCGTCGACCACGATGAGCTTGAGCTTCGGGATGGATGCGAACACGGCCGAACGCGTACCAATGACGATCCGCGCCGCGCCGCCATGCGCGGCGCGCCACGCGTCGCGGCGCTCCGAAGCCGTTTTGCCCGAATGCATCACCACCACCCCGGAGCTGAAGCGGCGCCTGAACCGCTCGACCAGCTGCGGCGTCAATGCAATTTCCGGCACCAGCACCAGGGCTTGCCCGCCCGCGGCCAGCGCGGCCGCAATCACCCGCAGGTAGACCTCGGTCTTGCCGCTGCCGGTCACGCCGTACAGTAAGTGCACCGCGAATCGCGCCAGCGACGCGGCGATCGCTGCCACCGCGCCTGCTTGAGCCGCGGTGAGGGTCACATCGCTCACGACCGGCTCGAACGGCGCAATCTGCGGCACGGATGAGACCGCCTCGATCCAGCCGCGCTGCGCCAAGGCCTTCAGCGAGCCTGACTTGGAGGCTGGGCCGGCGGCCAGGCAGGCCAACAGCGCACGCTGCTGCGGGGCGCGCCGATTGCTGGGAGCTGCCAGCTCGGTGCGACCTGCCGGAGTCAGAACCCAAGACTCGATGGTTGTGAGCGTCGCCTGGCCCGCCCGCAGGCTGCCCGGCAAGGCTGCTGCGAACACTTCGCCAGGTGGGTGATGGTAGTACTCGGCCGCCCAGCGCAGCAGATCGAAGGTCACCGGGTCGAGCACCGGTTCGCGGTCCAGGATCTGAAGCGCCGCCTTGAGCTTTGAGGCAGGGACGGTGGATTGCTCAAGGGTCGCCACCAGAATGCCGATCAAGCTGCGCCGCCCGAATGGAACTCTCACGCGCACGCCGGCCTTCAGGGTTTCGGGGTCTTCCCAGCCTAGCGGGGGGAGATAATCGAAAACCCTGCGCAGCGGCAGGTCGAGCGCGACTTGCAGGATCAAGGCGGTCCTTTTGTCCACAGTTCATGTGGATAAGTCTGTTGAAAAGCGGGGAGTTTGGGCCCTAAGTGCCCGATCTGAGTCGGGTCCCGGTCAATTTGACTAAAAACTGCCCTAAATCGAATTGACCTTTTTAAATTCAATGAGTTACAGCCCGCTCTAGATGCGCACCCTAAGCGTCGATTGGAATATTGCAACGCACGTCACAGGCGGTGTGCGTAAGTCAACCGTAGTGCGCGCCAGCCGTTTATACCAGACATGTCCAGCTTTGCTACGATCTCGCACGCTTGGATGGTCTGGGATCCTCCCGCTCCAGCACGCGAGGGCGCGGTCCTGGATCAGACACGAGAACTCGAGAAATTCTTGGCCGAGGTCGAGCGTCGCGCATTTCGCATGGCGCAGATCGCGCTGCGCGATCCTGACGACGCGCTCGATGTGGTTCAAGACGCCATGCTGAAGCTCGCGCGCAACTATGGCGCGAAGCCCAGTGCGGAATGGCGGCCGCTGTTTTATCGAATTCTGGAAAATGGCATCCGCGATTTGCAGCGCCGCAGGTCGGTGCGCAAGCGTTTCATGGTGTGGCTGCCGGGCGCCAAGGAAGACCCCGACAATGAGGCACAGGATCCGCTCGACAATGTCGCGGACGGTGGACCCGATGCACCGGAGATTCTGATGCAGTCGCAGGCGATGGAGAAGCTGGAAACTTCCTTGAGAGGGTTGCCGGCGCGCCAGCGCGAGGCCTTCATGCTGCGTAATTTCGAAGGGTTGGATGTCGCCGGGACGGCCAAGGCCATGGGTTGCTCGGAAGGCAGTGTGAAGACGCATTACTCGCGGGCGGTGCATGCCCTGCGGGAACAATTGGCTGAGGTCTGGCAATGAACGAGCAATCTGGTGGTGGAGTGGAGGAGCGTAGCCGAACACTGTTTAAGGACAGTATCGACAACCTCGACATGCGGGTGCGCTCGCGCCTGACCCAGGCTAGGCATGCGGCGCTGGCGGCCGCGACGGCATCCGGCCGGCGGCCCTGGCTGCTGCGCGCATCGATTTGGACACCGGCTGCGGGGGTGACGGCCGCCGCGGTCCTGGGCGTGGCGCTTTGGTTCGGCTCGCCTCTCGGGCATCATGCGATGACCGCGAGCGACAATCCGACCGCGTTCGAGGATCTGGACATCGTTGCATCCAGCGAAGACGGCTCCGGCGACGCCATGGACATGCTGCAAGATGATGTGGATTTCTATGATTGGGCGAACAAGGCTGGAAATCCGGAACCGGCAGCCTAGGTTAATACTGGTGCTGGCCGGGCTGATGTGTGGTTCGGCAATTGCTGCGCCGCCACCCCCCCCGCCGCCGCCGCCGCCGCCGCCGACTGCGTCGGCGGACGCACCCGACGAAGAGTTCATCGAGTTCTTGGGCGAAGACGATGTTGGAGACGCTGCGTGGTGGGAATTCTTGAAAAAATCGGCGCTGGGCGCGGGAGACCAATCCGCGCCGCCGCCACAGGAAGCCCGGCAATGATCCGGGCGCTGCTCCTGTGCGCGTGCGCGTGCCTCGCAGCCGCTTCCCCGAGCTTCGCGCAGACGCCCGCAGCGCCTATGACCTGGCAGTCGCTGTCTCCTCAGCAACAGCAATTGCTGCACAACTTCCAGGGCAAATGGGACGGTTTGCCGGCGGACCGGCAGCAGGCGCTGGCCAAGGGCAGCAGCCGCTGGCTGTCCATGACCCCCGGTCAGCGAGCGAGCGCGCAGCAGCGATTCGGGCAATGGCGCGCGATGTCGCCGGATCAGCGGCAGCAGTTGCGCCAGCGCTGGCAGCAGTTCAAGAGCCTGCCGCCCGAGCAACAGCAGCACGTGCGCGAGCAATTTCAGAAGTTCAAGCAGATGCCGCCGCAGCAACGCCAGGAGCTGCGCCGGCAATGGCGCCAAATGACGCCCGAACAGCGCCGCCGTGTCATCCAGCGCGTCGCGGTCACCGGCCACCGCAATCTACGTTAGCCCGCGGCTTTGACCGCCTGAATAAGCTGGCCCACCGCCGCCTGCGCGTCGCCGTACAGCATGCGGGTCTGATCGAGCACGAATAGCGCGTTGTCGATTCCGGAGAAGCCCTGCCCCTGGCCGCGCTTGATGACGATGACGTTCTTGGCCTTGTCCGCATTCAAGATCGGCATGCCGTAGATCGGGCTGCCGGAGTTGGTGCGCGCATCGGGGTTGACGACGTCGTTGGCGCCGATGATGAGCGCCACATCCGCGGTTTCGAACTCGGCGTTGATCTCATCCAGATCCGAGATCAGGTCGTACGGCACGCCCGCCTCGGCGAGCAGCACGTTCATGTGGCCGGGCATTCTGCCGGCAACCGGATGAATGGCGAAGCGCACCTTGACGCCATGCTCGATCAAGAGCTGCGCAAGCTCCCAGACCTTGTGCTGGGCCTGGGCCACCGCCAAGCCGTAGCCGGGCACGATGATGATCTTCTGAGAGTAGGCCATCATCACGCCGGCGTCGGATGCCTCGATGGCCTTTTGGGTTCCGGTGACGGCGCCCCCGCCTCCCGCCGAGCTCTCGCCGAAGTTCGAGAACAGGACATTGCCAAGCGAGCGGTTCATGGCCTTGGCCATGAGCTGGGTCAGCAAGGTGCCCGCCGCGCCGACTACGGTGCCGGCGATGATCATCGCGGCATTGTCGAGCACGAATCCTTCGAAGCCGACCGCAAGACCGGTGAGTGCGTTGTACAGGGAGATCACCACCGGCATGTCCGCGCCGCCGATCGGCAACGTCATGGCGACCCCTAAGGCCAGCGCGAAGCCGAAGAACAGCGATACCGCGGGCGGCCCGGAGTGCAGGCCGGAGACGACCATGAATCCGAGCGCGACGGTGATGAGCAAAATGGCCAAATTGAGAAATTTCTGCCCGCCGAAGCGCACCGACTTGGTGATCAAGCCCTGCAGCTTGGCGAAGGCGATCAGGCTGCCGCTGAAGGAAACCGCGCCGATGAATCCTCCGACCGCCGCGATGGTCAGATGAGTCACGCTGTGCTCGTTGCCGCTATAGAGCTCGACCGCCGCGATTGCCGCTGCGGCGCCGCCGCCCATGCCGTTGTACAGCGCGATCATCTGCGGCATGTCGGTCATGGCCACGCGTTTGCCGCTCACCCATGCCAGCACCCCGCCGATCGCGATGGCGGCAAGCACCAGGATCAGGTTGATTGGTGGGGCGTGCATGATGAACGCCAGGGTGACGGCGGTCGCCAGCAGCATGCCGAGGCCGGCCCAGCGCACGCCGCTGACCGCGGTGACCGGCGAGCTCATGCGCTTCAAGCCTAAGATGAACAGGGCTGCCGCCACCAGGTACGACAGCTGGGTCAGGGTTTGCAGATTCATTTCTTGACGCCTTGCTTCCTGCCCGCGGAGACGAACATCTTCAGCATGCGCTCGGTCACCACGTAACCGCCCACCGCATTGCCGGCCGCGAGCAATACGCCGATGAAGCCGATGACCCGCAGCAGGGTGCTGTCGGCTGCGGCCAGCGCGACCATGGCGCCCACCAGGACGATGCCGTGCACGAAATTCGAGCCTGACATGAGCGGCGTGTGCAGAATTACCGGCACCCGCGAAATGACCTCGTAGCCCGTGAACGCGGCCAGCATGAATATGTAAAGCGCAATGACGCCGTCGATCATGATCCCTCCACCGATTTGCGGGTCGCTTCGTGTTTGATCTGTCCGTCGTGCGTAAGCACGGCCCCCGCAAAGACCTCGTCCTTCCAGTCGATGGCGAGCTCGCCCTTCGGCAAAGCGGGCTTCAACAGGTTGAACAGGTTGCGCGAGTACATTTCGCTGGCGTGAAACGGCAGCGAGGCCGGCAAATTGACGGGACCCATGATCTTCACGCCTGCGTGCAGCACGGTTTCCCCGGCACGGGTGAGTTCGCAGTTGCCGCCTTGTTCCGCGGCGATGTCGACGATCACGGAACCGGCTTTCATGCGCTCGACCGCGGCGCGGCTGATGATCCGCGGCGCCGCGCGTCCGGGGACCGAGGCGGTGCTGATCACCGCATCGCTCGCGGCGATGCGCGCATCCAGCACCTCCTGCTGCTTGAGCTTCTCCTCGGCGGTGAGTTCGCGCGCATAGCCGCCCGCGCCTTCCGCGGAAACGCCGGTTTCCACGAACTTCGCGCCCAGGGATTTCACCTGGTCCTTGGTGGCGCTGCGCACGTCATAGGCCTCGACCACAGCGCCCAGGCGCTTGGCCGTGGCGATGGCCTGCAATCCCGCCACCCCCGCGCCGATGACCAGAACGGAAGCCGGGCGAATCGTTCCGGCGGCCGTGGTCAGCATGGGCAGGAATTTTTCCAGCGCATTGGCCGCGATGAGCACCGCCTTGTAACCCGCCACGGAGGCCTGCGAGGACAGGGCATCCATCGATTGCGCGCGCGAGATGCGCGGCACCAGTTCCATGGAAAAACTGGTGACGCGCCGGTCCTTCATTGCGCGCACCAGATCGGGTCGCGCGTACGCCTGCATGAAACCGGCGATCACGGCGCCCGGCTTCACTGCCGCGACCTCAGCGAGACTGGGCGGCTGAACCTTCAGCAAAATGTCCGCGCTGGCCAGAATGGTGGCCGCATCAGTGAGCTCGGCGCCGGCATAGGCCGCATCGGGAAAGTGCGCCGCAAGACCTGCGCCGCGCTCGATCAGCACCTTGGCGCCGAGCGCCGTCAATTTGGCAGCTATTTCCGGGACCACGGCCACCCGGGTTTCGCTAGCGGCGGTCTCCTTAAGGACACCCACGACGACTGGCATGCCGCATATCTCCCAAAACGTTGAATTATGGCACAAGACTCGACTATCTTTAGTATTGTGATGCAGCCGATGCTCGAAGACAAAGTGCAATTCAGGGAGTGGCGGGACGACTTCGCAGTCGCAGCTCAAGGCTATCCTTTGTCGCAGCAGATCCTGCGCACCGACGTATCCGGGATGCCGCTGGAATGGG
>Ga0302320_10002126_pt1 | contig 47158 bp, 46 predicted proteins | sample Bog_T0_3_FD_202130 | JGI IMG/M metagenome (GOLD analysis project Ga0302320, IMG submission 202130) | Peat permafrost microbial communities from Stordalen Mire near Abisko, Sweden - Bog_T0_3 | ecosystem: Environmental > Terrestrial > Soil > Wetlands > Peat | place: Sweden: Abisko, Stordalen Mire... | reverse complement strand
CATATCTGCCATCCTTATCCTTCGCGCCGTCTGCGCGTCACCACCTGAGGCAAGAGCCGTATGCGGGAAACCCGCTCGTACGGATCCGCGCGGGGGGTACGGAGAAATCCGTATCCCTACCGCGACCCCACTTCTTCCGGTGCGAAGCACCGCGTTTTACAGTTCGCCATACTCTAGGGCCAACGCGTCCCATAGACGCCTCACTTCCGGAGCCTGCCAAGCGCGCAGAAACAGCTTCCGGATCGATTGCCAGTGCTCCATCGGGAATCCGAACGTGATTCCATTCTCACGCGCAAAGAAAAACACTCCTCTTTCGTCGTTCTCCAGGATCTCCGTGTGAGCATAGAAGTAGTACCCTTGCCACTGGCAAAGGTCCCGCTCCAAATCGAGGCCTTCCAGCAGCCTTCTGAACTCTGCAATCCTTGGATATCCAACCACCGGATACCGCGGCGTAAGGGTTCCGGGAAACTGCAAACGCGGTGAGAATTCATTCCCCTCTTCCCGCACTAGATCGAGGCGGTATCCGCCTTCTTCCAAGGACGGCAATGCTGGCTGAACCGCAAGCTCAAAATCCTCGTCGTTTGTCTCCGCAGGCGCCTTTTCCCGCAGGGGCTTTCGGTGAAGCGAATAGTGGCCGCGCGCGCACACGCGCCACAGGGGCGACCAGTGCGGCCAAAGCACCTCGTTCAGCTTCTCAATGTTTGAGAACTTCTCCTCATCGAGAAGTCGGTAGAGATTCCGCACGGCGAGGATCGGTTTGCGCCGCTTTTGAGCGGGGTTCCTTAGCATCTGAATGGTGCGCGTCACTACCCGGCGCACATCGTCCCTTCCAGCATCCTCAGCCTTTTCCTCGACCTGTTTGTCCCCTGGGAGACTCATCAGGTATACAAAGTCCACTGGGGACTTCTTCGATCTACTTGCGATGGCGTAAGCCGCAAGGAATGCCTCAAGGATTTCGGCCAGGGTTTCGTATGAAATCTGGCCTTGCGCGGTATTCATAAAGGACTCTGCTCCCAGCGCACAGTAATGGGCCACCATCGTCCATTCCGCCTGCGAAAGCGACAGCCCTGAGTCGACCTTCCCACGAATTCTCAGCAGGGATTTCGTTGGCTCCGTAAGCAGGTCTACCAACTCAAGACGGTCGTCTCGGGCAGACTCAAGAAGCTGCTTTGCCGCCTCCGATGTCGAGACCGTTTGGCCGCTCTTGAGGAACATGATTTTCTTCAGGGTTTCAAGCCTTAAGCGCAGCGCCTCGGAGATGCGAATGGAAATCACTGGCTGCTGCGGTATCGCTTCCTTCTCTACCATGTAGACCTTTCTTGGATCGCTACAGCAAATAAAAATGTAACGTTACATATTGACTGTACGTGCACAATGCGCTATTGTCAAGTCTGAGTCGTCGAGGTGCACAGTGCCCGAAGCGAAGCCCCCAGCATTTGCATCTGATCCGATCGAACCCTTGCTCGACGTGAGCCGAGCTGCCCATTTGCTGGGCATTTCGGTCAAGACCTTGCGCGACTGGGTTCAGGGTCGTAGGATCGACTACGTAAAAGTGGGCACTAGAGTCATGATTCGGCCGGAAACCATCCGTCAATTCGTGACAAGCAACACCCGACGTGCGGCAGGCTAATGAAAGTATTCAAACGCTCCGGAAGCTCGTACTACGCCTACAAATTCCAGTACCGAGGCAAGGAATACTACCGCTCGACTGGGACCGAAAACCGGCGTGAAGCAGAGGCTATCGCCAGTGCGGCACGGGCTGGCATTGTTCGCCAGGCGGCTGGCCTCGAAGAACCCGAGCTGCAACGGAAGTCTCCTGTGAGTGATGAAACGCGCAAGGGCGCTCCTACGCTAAGGGAGTTCCAAGCAACTTTCGATGAGTGGGTTGCGACTGCCAAAGCGGAACAACAAGGCACAGTTAAATTTTATCAGGAGAGCTATCGGAAGCTGCTCAGTTACGGTCCTTGGGCCGATCTCCCGCTCGACCAGATCGATGAAGCTCACATCGAAGCATTCAAAGCTTGGGCTTTGAAGCACGCGGGGCGACGGCGTGACGGAAAACCTACGCCGGTGGGCAAAACCACGGTGAATCGCTATTTGGCCACTTTCCGCAAGGCCCTGCGTTATGCGCATCTGAAGCTTAAGTTGATTGCCAAGGTTCCGACGGTCGAACAGTACACGAAGGACGAAGGAGCAGAGCGTGAAACGGACTACGTCTTCAGCGCAGAGGAGTATGCGCAATGGACTTCGCGCGCCGCTGAACCCTTGCGATCCGCTTCCATTCTGGCGCGGCACTCCGGTATCTGTCGCAACGAGATGCTGAAGCTGATGAAAGATTGCGTTCGACTCCACTCGGAGCAGCGTGCAGAGGTGAAAATCTGCGGAGAGCTACTCATCAAGCGCGGTCTGAAACGGCGAGCGCGAAAACGCAAGCTGGTGATTGATCACGAAATGAAGGAAGTACTCGATCGACTTCTCAAAGAATCCCAGTGCGACTATGTCTTCACGAGCCCCCAAGATCCGACACAGCCGCTGGGGCCTTGGGTGCTCGAAGAACAGATGGGTCAGATACGGAAAAAGATCAAGACTCATCCCGATGCCGGCCTGCACGCCCTGCGTCATACGTTTCTGACCGAGGCCGGAGAGTACACGGACCCCTTTACGTTGCAGTATGTCGCCGGACACGATAACATTAAGACAACGATGCGCTACGTACACCCACGCGAGGCTGCGGTCCACAAGCTGTTTTTGCGGCTGGCGGACTTGCGACCGGAAGAGCGCATCGAGTGCGCGAAGTCGGTGCAAAATCCGGTGCAGCTGGAGATGCCCTCACCCGACGAACTCTCTAAGATACTGATTACAAGTAGTTTACACAGTGCGGAAGTGGTGGAACTGGCAGACACACCATCTTGAGGGGGTGGCGCCGAAAGGCGTGGGGGTTCAAATCCCCCCTTCCGCACCAAAACTCCGTTATAAACTCGCCTTCGCTCTTCCATCGTGAACTTGCACTTCCACACTCTATCCGAGTGTCACTCATCATGCTAGGTTAGCCGAAACCCGCGACGGGAAAACGGGAGATTCATGCGATCACTTTTCCAGCGAGACTGCGTGTTTTCGGGGGCCTTCGATTCCCTCCATGACGTGGATATCGTTAGGATGATTTGACAGGCATGAGATTCTTGTCTGCGAGTCCCTACTCTTAAGGATCGAGAGACGAGAATGTCGGCCGCACATACGAGACGCGACTTTCTGAGAATATCCGCCGCAGGACTAGCTGCGGGTGCTGCGACCGACGCACTGCCGGCTTGGGATTCGGCCGGTTCAGCCAATTCCGGTGCCGGTGAAATCACAGTTCGGGTGACTGATGAGACACGGCGTTTTGAGCCGGAGCAAACGCTGGTGTGGCGCCAGCGCTCCAGTAAGAATCTCTCCGGAGAAAGCCTCGTGCTAGATCCCGAGAAGAAATTCCAGGAGATTCTCGGCTTCGGCGCTGCTTTCACCGACGCATCCTGCTACCTGTTTAGCCAACTGTCCGCGGATTCTCGCCGGCAATTGTTCCACGAATTTTTTCACCCGACGGAGCTGGGACTCAATGTCTGTCGCACCTGCATCGGTGCCAGTGACTACTCGACGGAAGCTTACAGCTTCGACGAAGGCGAGCCCGATCCTGAGTTAAAGCGCTTCTCGATTGATCACGACCGTGCATACCTCCTGCCGTCGCTGCGGGAAGCGCGCCAGGTTAATCCGGACTTGTTTCTGCTTTCCACTCCCTGGAGTCCGCCGGGTTGGATGAAAGCGGGCGGATCCATGCTGGGCGGCTCGATGCGCAAGAAGTATTTCGCCAGTTACGCACAATACTTCCTGAAGTTCCTGCAAGCCTATGCCGCCGAAGGCGTCCCCGTCCAGGCCGTCACCTCGCAGAATGAAGTGGACACCGATCAGGACGGCCGCATGCCCGCATGCCTGTGGGGACAGGAGTATGAAATCGAGTTCGTGAAGCTACATTTGGGACCGGTGCTGAAAGCCAACGGGATTTCGACCAAGATCTGGCTCCTTGATCACAACTACAACCTGTGGGGTCGGGCGATTTGCGAACTCGATGATCCAGGCGTTCGTGAATATGCTAACTCGATCGCGTGGCATGGCTATGCCGGTGGCGCGAGCATGATGTCCAAAGTTCACGACGCACATCCCGATGCGAAGATGCACTGGACGGAGGGTGGCCCGGACTACACCAGCCCTGTCTATGCCACCGATTGGGCCCAATGGGGACGCACGTTTACCGAGGTTCTGCGTAACTGGGGCCAGTCGATCACCGGCTGGAATCTCGCGCTCGATGAACAAGGCCGTCCCAACATCGGGCCCTTTCCCTGCGGCGGCCTGGTCACGATTCACTCGCAGACCAAGGAAATCACCCGCAGCGGCCAGTACTGGGCTTTCGCGCATTTCTCCCGCTTGATTCGCCGCGGTGCGCACCGTTTCGAGTCCCAGGGAATTCTAGCCAACGTCGATCATGTGGCCTGCGAGAATCCTGACGGTCAGAAAGTCCTGGTGATCACCAACACAGCCGCAACGCGTCCTGTGGTGCTGCAAATGGGTGCGATGGCGGCAGACCTAACCCTGCCGGGTAATTCAATTACGACGCTCGCATGGAAGTGACTACATCGGTTGGCGCCATTGAATTCGTCGCTCCATGTGTTCCTTCGGTTTTCCCGGTAAACGCTAAAACATCGGGCAACGAATGCATCCCACCCATTCATGGCATCAGAACTCAGGCGCAAATGATCTTGCCATTTCCAGAGTAACGCGCTGCTTGTGCCGGTAAGCGAGGTTGGCCATGTGCACCGCGATCGCCGAGCGGTAGCCGATTTCGACCGGCGCATTCGGGGTCTTGCGACTGCGTATGCATTCGATCCAGTTGGTCATGTGGTCCTGATCTGGAGTTTTCCCGGTGAGAGCCGTCCCGTGCGGCCGATTGACCTTTTCAGGAGAGTAGCGAATGAACTCTCCTTCTTCCCCGTTCACCATATCGGACGCTCCCCATCCGTGTTCGATGGTTCCGTCACTGCCCAGAATGTGCTCGCCCAATCCAAAATGGCTATTGCTAAAGGTGGACTGCCAGGTCACAACCAGGTCGTTAGGGAAATCGAGAGTGACGGCGATGGTGTCGGGTACCTCACGGCCGTCTTTTTCAGAAAAGGTACCACCCGACATGAAAGCGGCGGTGGGCAGGGGCAGGTCGAGCGCAGTCATGATCCATGCGATCTGATGCACCATGTTTTCGGTCACGTTCCCGCCGGAAAACTCCCAGAACAAACGCCAGTTGATCAGGCGGTACGGATCGAATGGCCGATCCGGACGGCCATTCAGGAATGCACTCCAGTTGACGTTGTGAGCAGTGCAGTCTGAAGGAATGGGACGCACCCATTGGCCTTGCCCGTGGGGCGTGTTGCGGCTCATCCAGGATTCCACCTGCGTGACCTTGCCCACAGTTCCGTCTTTGATCCACTTTCTTGCATCCTGCAACGCGCCGGAACTTTCCCACTGCAATCCGATTTGGACGACGCGTCCGGATTGTTTCGCCGCGGCCAGGCATTGCTCGGCTTCAGGAATTGACCAGGTCATGGTCTTCTCGGAGTAAAGGTCCTTGCCTGCGGCAAGCGTGTCGAGAAAATGCCGAGCGTGCGTGTGCAATGGGCTCGCGACGATGACGACGTCAATATCCTTTATGTCGAGCAGGCGTCGATGATCGTCGAATGTAAGAATGCCCAGCGCCTTTTTCCTGGCTTCATCGCGGCGCCGGCCGTAGACGTCGGCGATGGCGACCAGTTGAGTGTTTGGAACCGCGGAGACCTCCTCGAGCAAATCCTGCCCGCGGTTTCCCACACCAATCATGCCAACGCGGACGCGATTATTGGCCCCCAGCACACGTGCATGGGGATACGCCAGAAACGCCGCCGTGCCCGCCGCTTGCCTAAGGAAACCTCGCCTCGTGCTGTTCGTCATGTTGTCATGTCTCCGTGCGGTTACAGCGCCCCGGCTTCTTGCAGAAGCTGCTTCATTCCCGCCCAACTCCGGCGCGAAGATTTCTCCGGTGTGCCACCGCCATCCCAGTGGGTTTCCAGACTAACTGCAAAGCGATAACCGTCCCGCTTGAACGCCTTGAACTGTCCCAGCCAGTCGACGATCCCGGCTCCCATGGGCGCCCACTCGTAATCGTTGCCTTTTTTCACGGCGTCTTTGCAATGGCAGTGACCGATCCGATCCTTGGGGAGAAGATTGTATCCGTCCGGGAAGGGTTTCTCACCGCTCGCGGCAGCGTTGCCCGGGTCCCAGTTCATCATGAGATAAGGAGACTTGACCGCATCGAGAACTTTGGCAGCCTCGGCCCCGGTAGCGGTGTTAAGACCGGAATCGTTTTCCAGAAGCAGCGTAATTCCCTTCTTGCCAGCCTTGTTGGCCGCCTGCAGGAGTTTCTCATTGATCGCCGCGCGATACGGTCTTTGATCATCCAGGCGCCAGAAATCGAAGCAGCGGACGCGATCGGTTTGGAAGGCATTTGCGAGTTCGATGCCGCGCTCCAATGCTTCGTCCTGCTGATCAAAGGTGAAGTCGGCTTTGAAATCGCCATGCTGGCTGAACTTCGACACGGGAGCGCCCTTCCAGTCCACTTTGAAGAGTGGGCTGGCGATATCTGTAACGCGCAGTTGATACTTCTCCAGAATGCGACGTGCTTCCGCAACTTCCTTGGCGTCCAGATTGAGAATGTTCTTGTTCCACATGCCACGAAGCTCGATCCACTGCATCCCGAATTCGCGGGAGGCAACTTCGCAGGCGCGGCCAAAGTCTTGCGAGATCTCGTCGTTGATAACGGCGACACGGAAAGGAGAACTCAGAGTCTGAGCTTGCCCAGGCTCTTGCCGATTGCCGATGAGGGCATCCACTAGGCCTCGCGGTTGCGTCACCATCGTTAGGGCACGGCTGGGAAGCGACGACACCGCCGCGGCCGTTGCGACTCCGAGACCGGTCAGAAACTCGCGCCGCCCCATGTAACCATTTCTAGTCATTAGTCTCCCTCAGGCCTTTGCCAAGATATGCTAGCAGACGCGAACCGCCATCTTGCTAGTGCCCAAGGGATCCTGGGAAAATCCCCTGCGCGGGGCCGGATCGCTGCGGCCCGGGAGGATGAAAGTTGACATGCCGCGGCTTGCGGCTTATGGTCTTGCTTCGCGAATCTAGGTCGCTTGCATCCCCCTTTTTTCGCTGTACCTGCCAGCTGATTCGCAGAGTTTCGTCGGAACTAAATATGGACTCCAACGCGCTAGCCCTGCAATTTGCGGGTTTGTTCGGGGTGCAACCTGCCATCTTCAGCGCCCCCGGTCGGGTCAATTTAATCGGAGAGCACACCGACTACAATGAGGGGTTTGTCATGCCGTGTGCGATCGGTCTTCGTACTCGCGTGGCGACTTCTCGCCGCACCGACCGCAAGCTGTTGATTCGTTCCCAGGAGTTCCCCCAGGTCTTCGAATTTGAGCTGGATCACCTGCCTCAGCAAGCTACCGGAACCTGGTGTGACTATGTGCTGGGGATCGCGGTCGTCTTACAGCAGACCGGATACGCGCTCGAAGGCGCAAATCTGTTGGTGCAGAGCGATATCCCGATTGGGGCGGGACTCAGTTCTTCGGCGGGCATCGAAGTGGCCAGCGCGCTGGCGCTCATCCGCCACAATAGCGCGGCCTTCCCATTGGTGGAGGTGGCGAAGCTTTGCCGGCAAACCGAGAACGCCTTCATCGGAGCCCGTGTGGGCATCATGGATCAGTTTGTCTCTTGCCTGGGTAAGGCGGAACATGCACTCCTGCTCGACTGCCGATCTCTCGAGTTTGAGCTCATTCCCATTCCCGATAGAGTTCGTATGGTGGTTTGTAACACCATGGTCAAACACCAGCATGCCAGCGGCGAGTACAATCGGCGTCGCGAGGAATGCGAAGAAGGTGTGAGAATCCTGGCAAAGTGGTACCCGGATATACGCGCGCTGCGCGATCTTTCGATCGATCAACTCGCCCGCCACTCGAACGATCTTCCCGAGACAATCTACAGGCGATGCCGTCATGTGGTGGAGGAAAATGAACGGGTGCAGGATGGCGCTCGGCGACTCCGGGCCGGCGATCTGAAGGGTTTTGGACAGCTGATGCGAGAGTCCCACCGCAGTCTTCGCGACCAGTACGAAGTCAGTTGCCGCGAACTGGACATCATGGTCGAGGCCGCCGAAGGTCTCCCGGGCTACTACGGCGGACGCATGACCGGAGGGGGATTTGGTGGATCCGCGATCAATTTGGTCGAAGCAACGGATGCTTCAATCTTTGCCGATCAAGTTGCAAATCGATACCAAAAGGCGACGGGAATGACGCCGGCTGTCTACATCTGTTCGGCGGCGGATGGCGCAAGGATTGAGGTTAGCGGCGTTGGATAGCGCGTAGTTCTTGTGGTGCAGCTCAGATTCAAACTATAAGTCGGCTGCGACTACATTTTTCTCGGGGGTGGCGCAATTTGGCTTACGCGTTGGGCCGGTTAAGAGGGAGATCCTTCGCTACGCCTGAAAAACGGCTCTGCTCAGGATGACAGTCGTCGTGTGATAGCCACACTGCACCGCAATCCTCCTCTTACAGATTGCGGTCGCAGTACAATCAACGTACAATGGGAGCGGATGCGGGGCATTTGAGCCTTTAGGCCGAATGTAAAACCAATAAATTGCGTGTTACCCATGTGATGGAGTAGGTCGAATCCCCCTTCCGCAACATCGCTCAAATTCTGAACCATTTAGGACGCTTCGATTCCATGATCATTCTTGTCACCATCATTCACGTGATTGTCTGTCTGTTTCTGATCATCGTTGTTTTGCTGCAGAGCGGCAAGGCCGGAGACATCTCGGCGGCATTCGGCGGACAGGGCAGTCAGGCCGCTTTCGGACCACGCGGCGCGGCCACGGCGCTCTCCAAAGCGACGACAATTTCGGCCGTGCTGTTCATGTTGACCTCGGTAACTCTCTCCATCAACGCCATCAAGCATGGCGGACCGAGTTCCGTGCTGCAAGGCGTAAAATCCGCGCCGGTCAAGACGCAGCCCGCGACGCCAGCGCCCGCACCCGCAAATCCCACGCAGAAGTAGCGTCCCAGCTTCGTCGCAAGATAGACGGGAGCTTGGTTGCTGCAGTTTTCCTCTCCGCGGCCTCAGGGTTTTGCCGTAATTGTATTTCCCTCATGCGGGTGCTAACATCCGATTATCGGCAGTTATAGCCGGGAGGTATCGACGATGTCTGATCGGGACAGCAGCAGCTTTGTGTGGTTTCTGGCGGGATTGGGCCTGGGTGGCTTGGTGGGAGTTCTGTACGCGCCGCGCTCCGGCAGCGAAACGCGCGAGGAACTGCGAGCGCGAGCAGAACAAGGACGCGAATACGTCCGCGGCCGCGCGCGCGAGGCCCGCGAACAAGCTTCCGAGTGGGTGGATCGCGGTCGCGACGCCGTAAATCAGCAGAAGGATCAGTTCCGCGCCGCCTACGAGGCCGGACGACAGGCCTATCAAGAGGCTACGACCGAGACTGGCGCGCCCAAGAACCTCTAAAGCTCTTGGAGTCGGCGGTCGGTGCCAGGTTTGACGGTTGGCAAGTCTGGCGTTGTCAGGTTTGGACCACGGGCTCAAGGAGCGCTCTCTATGGAAAATCTCATTCCACTGTTCATTGCCCTGACCGGAGCAGCCGTACTTCTGCAGGCAGGCATGCTTGTGGCTTTGTATTTGTCCGTGCGCAAGAGCAGCGTCCGCATGGAGGCGCTGGCGGTCGAGGTAAAGACCAAGGCTCTGCCTGCGATCGAGACGGCCGAGGCCATCCTGGCCGAACTCCGCCCCAAGCTGACGGTGATTGCCGACAATCTGACGGAGACGACGCACTCGGTGCGCTCGCAAGTGGAACGCTTGGATGCCACGGTGGATGATGTAGTGGACCGGGCGCGTTTGCAAATCATCCGCGCCGACGAATTACTCAGCCGAACGCTCGACCGGGTGGAGGAAACGTCGGAGATGGTGCAAAGGACCGTGGTCTCGCCGGTGCGGCAGTTCTCTGGGCTAATTCAGGGCGTTACGGCCGGCATTGAGTTCCTGCTGGGGAATCGCAGCCGCAGAAACGGCGGCAGCCGCGAAGCCCGCAGGCCGGTGCCGCAGGACGAGATGTTCATCTAAGACTGCGCTCAGCGCATTTTTCTGGCGTGATGTAAGCTGGTCTTCATGTTGTGCCATTCCTTCCGGCTTCCCTTCTCTATTTTCCTTCCGACCTTGGCGGGACTTTTTCTTGCGTGTCCGCTTGTCTCTCCGGTTCGATTGCTCGCGGCCGATGACAAACCTCCCGCCTATAGCGATCAGGAAAAACCTATCCTCGAGCAGCTTCGCGGACTGCGCAAGCTTCCCGATGACGTGCGCGCTCACACCAGCAAAGATCTGGCGCTCCAGATTCGACAGCTACCGGTGACGCCGAACAAACTGCGGCTGGCGGGCGGCTTGGCGAATCTTTCGACCGAAGGTGACTTCGGCCATGACACTTTGCAGGAAGTCGCTAATACTCTGGCCGCGGCTTTACGTGAGCAGCCGCAACCCAGCCAGAACGGCGAGCCGGACTCCCTCTACGTGGAGCTGGCTTCTCTGGTGCGCTACGAACATGTGCAGGTGGTCACGGACGCTCCGCAATTTTCCGCTGCCATGGCCAAGCTGGAAGCCGACGACGTTAAGCGCCAACTCGCCGACTTTACTCTCAGCGATCTGCAAGGCAAGACTTGGAATTTGAAGGATCTGCGCGGCAAAGTTGTGCTGGTGAACTTCTGGGCGACCTGGTGCACGCCGTGCAGAAAGGAAATGCCCGACCTGGAGGCGCTGTATTCACGCTTCAAGGATAGGAATAAAGAGCAGGGCTTGGTGGTGCTGGCCATTTCTGACGAGGACGCGGCCACCGTGAGTCCGTTCATTGCCGAACGAAACATCACCTATCCCGTACTGCTTGACCCGGGCCGGAAGGTGAACGAAGAGTTTCACATCGAAGGCATACCGAAGAGTTTCGTTTACGACCGCAGCGGAAAACTGGTGGCGCAGTCGATTGACATGCGCACGCAGCGGCAGTTTCTCGAAATGTTGGCGCAGGCAGGGTTGCAGTAGAACGACGAAGATCACGATGCGTTATCTGGTTCGAGCCCGTGTAAAGCCTGGTCGTGAAAGCGATCTGCTTCAAGCCATCGAGAGTGAAACCCTCGGGCAGGGCTCGGTTGCGGAGGGTGAATACCTGCGCAACATGAGCGAAGCCCGGCTCTGCGCCGACGAGACCGTGCGCTGGGTGGAAGTCTGCTACTGTCCCACACCGCTGCTGGAAGAGCGGCCTTACTGGGAAAAATACTTTGACCTCACGAAAGTGCAGGACGCTCACGACCGGCGCAAGTGTCGCGACGAGAACGGCAGCGAGCCTTGGGCTTGCAGCGGCTGCGATTGCACGGAGCGATTGGAGCAGAAGTTGAAGGAGTCCGGCGCTCCGTTCCTGGATTCGCTCTGCGTTAAAACCACCGAGGTGCCTGATCAATGACTTAGCAGAGTGCTCTCAACCGCCTCGCGATGCCGCCTTCTCTACAGGCTTCCGTAATGCACTACGCAAGCTCGGCGACACTCGCTGCGAGCTGCCGCAAGTCCTGCGCCACCTCCCGCAGATTGAAAACCAGCGCCCAGAAGGGCAACATGCGGTCCAACGCGAACGGAGCGGTCACACGCTGCGCGCGGAGCCGAGCCAGATCGGCGTCGAGATCGCGAACCGCTCGCTCCAGGTCGGCGGCTGATCGCGGGGGCTCGGGTTGCGCGCGAACCGCTTCGGCTAATTCGGAGAAGGCGCGGGCCGTGCTTTCCGTCAATGCCGGGAGTGAAGGCAGGAGTCCGGGCTGAACCTGCGCGTGGACATAGAGATTGCTGTCCTCGGCCATCGCGGTCAGGCGGCGGCGCACCTGGTCGGCTTGATCGACGAAGGCCTGGAACGCTCCCGCCTTGAAGCGCACGAACGTCAGCTCGCTGCGCGCTTCGTCCATTTGCTGAGTGACACCGCGGCGGAGGTCATGTAGTTGCCGGTCGAGCCGGCGAACCTGCTCTTCGTTGTTCACGCCCTCGAGCGCGGCGGCGACGACCGCGCTGTAGAGTGCACCAGCGCCTTGCAGGAGATTCGCCATCTTGTTGCGCAGCCCGACGCGCGCATGCACGGGCCAGATCAGCGAACTCACGGCGAAGGCGACCAGCGCTCCCAGCAAGGTATAGAGCACGCGCAGCCAGGCCACGTGCCAGGGTTCCTCGATGCCGCCGAAGACCAAAATCAATGCGGCGGTGAATCCGGCCGCGCTGAAACTCGGATGCAGAGCCGCGAGATAAGCGAAAAAGGAAGCAAGGATAAACAGAGCGATCCCGGCGCGCACGGCGCCGGTGCCTAAGATAGGCAGCAGGAGCGCCGCCGCCAACGCTCCGCTGGTGGAACCGACAGTGCGGTAGAGCGCCGCTTTCCAGGATGCGCCGACGTTGGCCTGCGTGACCACCAGGGCCGCGAAGACCGCCCAATAGCCTTGCGGCAAGCTCCAACCGGCGTAGATGGCGTAAGTGATGGTGCCGGCGAGTCCGGTCTTAATTCCTTGTTTTAGAGAACTGGATTCACGACTCCAAAGCGACGACGGAGACGGAATCGTGGGACTCGCAGAAAGCGGCACGGACGCGTTCGAAGATGCCATGCAGGAAATTATATTCGGCGCGCGGGGCAGAAATGTCGGCAGATGATTCGGGAGCTGCTTCTACGCGATCCAAGCGCCGCCAACGACGATGTCGTTATTGTAGAAAACAGCGGCCTGGCCTGGAGTGATGGCGCGCTGCGGCTGATCGAAGGTAACGAGGACCTCGTCGGCGGCGATCTTCTCGAGCACGGCGGAAGCGGGCTCGTGCCGGTGACGAATCTTCACGGAGACGCGCATAGGCTCCCGTAGATCTTCCACCGAGATTAGATTGACGCGGCGGGCGCGCAGCGTTCGCGAATAGAGGTGCTCATCGCTGCCGACCACGACCTGCTTATCGGCGCCGTTGATCTGGATTACGTAAAGCGGCGATCCTGTCGCTACGCCCAGACCCTTGCGCTGGCCGACCGTGAAGTTGTGAATGCCACTGTGTTCGCCGATCACTTCCCCGCTCGCGGTTACCAGCTCGCCAGCGGTATCGGGGAGAGCCTCGCCACTCTCGACGAGGTAGGCATCGATGAAGCGCTTGTAGTCGCCGCCGGGGACGAAGCAGATCTCCTGCGAGTCGGGCTTCTCGGCCAGCGCCAAGCCGCTCTTGCGGGCCAGTTCGCGCACTTCGGGCTTGGTCATGCCGCCGAGAGGAAAGAGCGTACGGCTGAGCTGCTCCTGGGTTAGGCCGAACAGGAAGTAGGTTTGGTCCTTGCTGCGATCCGCGGGACGCTTGAGGAGCCAGCGTCCGCCGGCGTCGTCGTATTCCACACGAGCGTAGTGGCCGGTGGCAACGGACTCGGCGCCGATCTGCTGGGCAATGACGAGCAGCTGATCAAACTTCAAGTGATTGTTGCAAAGGCTGCAGGGGATCGGGGTGCGCCCCGAAAGATATTCGGCGACGAACGGACGCACGACGTCGCGCTCGAATCGCTCTTCATGATTCACGACGTAATAAGGAATGCCGAGGTGCTCGGCCACGCGGCGAGCATCATAGACGTCGTCGAGTGAGCAGCAGCGGCCGGTGACCTGTTCGGGCATGCCCTCGTGTCCCGCCAAGCGGCGCTGGTTCCAGAGCTGCATGGTGAGGCCGATGACGTTGTGTCCTTCGACGCGCAGCATGGCCGCGACGGCGGAGGAATCGACTCCGCCTGACATGGCTACGGCGATGGTCTTGGGATTCGACATGTCTTCAGCTCTTAGCTCTTAGCTTCTAGCCCCTAGCTTCCAGCTGCTAGCTCCTACGACCATATTACGTACATTACAAGCAACGAATTGCAAAGGGCAAGAATGATTGCCGAAATCCATAGCTTTCTTTCGAAATTAAGTACACAAGCAACAACCGCCAACATGACAGCGGCGCCTTGAATCTCAAGCCACCGCACTGCAGAAAAGTCTAGCGCTACAGCCCCCGGAAAGTGGCTCAGAATAAGGCCGAGCCAAAATGACAGTGAGCAAGCCAGACTGACTGATGAGCAAACCGAGCTGGCAGGTCCGAGGCTATTGGCCGAGGCTCTGGTTGCCATAACTGACTCGAAGCATCTGCGCCATATCCCGAATTCAAAAGCTAGGAGCTAAGAGCTAGTAGCTAACAGCTTGCTTCCTATACTCCGGCGACAACTCGCGCAAACGCGCTACCGTCTCCGGCACCAGCGCCAGGGCGAGGTCGATATCTTCCGCGGTATTTTGCTTGCCGAGGCTGACGCGTATGCTGGCATGCGCCCGACCGGATTTCAGCCCCATCGCAGTGAGGACGTGGGAAGGCTCGATCGCACCCGACGAACATGCGGAACCCGAAGATACCGCCAAGCCCTTGAGATCGAGCGCGATCACCATCGACTCGCCTTCGATATGGTCGAAATATATGTTCGTCGTATTCGGGACGCGGGGCGCGCCCTCGCCGTTCACACCGGCATCCTCCACCTGCGCGAGAATTCCCTGCTGCAAGCGGTCGCGCAAGGCGGACATTTTCTTGTCGTCACCACGCTCGAAGCCTTGGATCACCAACTCGGCGGCCTTGCCCAGAGCGACAATTCCCGGGACATTCTCGGTTCCGGCGCGGCGCGAGCGTTCATGGCGTCCGCCATAAAACAGCGGCTGAAGATGGGTTCCCTTGCGAACATAGAGCGCACCCACGCCTTGCGGGGCGTGGATCTTGTGGCCGGAAATCGAAAGCGCGGTGCAGCCGATCCGGGTGACATCAATCGGAACTTTTCCTGCGGCCTGGACTGCGTCGGTATGGAAATAGACGTCGGCCTCGGCGGCTACCTTTCCAATTTCTTCGACGGGCTGCAGCACTCCGGTCTCGTTGTTGGCCATCATGATTGAAATCAGCTTGGTATTCGGCCGTAAAGCTTGCCGCACATGCTCGGGATCAACCAGGCTGCGGCCATCCACCGGCAGATAAGTTACTTCGCAGCCGGTCTCCTCCAAATGCCTGCAGGCATGCAACACGGCATGGTGCTCGATGCTGGAAGTAATGATGTGGTCGCCGGCACTGGCCAATCCCGCAATCGCCAGATTGTCGGCCTCAGTTCCACCGCTGGTGAAGACAATTTCTGAGGGGCGGCAGCCCAGCAAGGAAGCCACCGAATCGCGGGCGTGGTCCACGGCGGCCCGAGTCTCCTGTCCATGATGGTGGATCGAGGAGGCATTACCGAAACGCTCGCCAAAATAAGGACGCATGGCTTCGAGCACGTCGGGCAGGACCGGCGTGGTGGCGTTGTTGTCGAGGTAAATCCGGGGCATCATCGTTTGACTATTCTACCTGCTCTTGTCGATAACTCTCTCGGAAACATTCTCGACAAAGGAAATGGCACAGCGAAAAGCGTCAGGCCGAGAGCGTCGCGAATTGCGCATTATCGATCATTTATTGGCGCTTTTATCAGCGCTTTCCGATCGCGACATAATGGTTGGGATAAGTCGGCCCCAGATACTCCGCGCGCGGACGAATCAGGCGGTTATCGTCGAGTTGCTCGATGACGTGCGCTGCCCATCCGCTGATGCGGGAGACGGCGAACACGGGAGTAAATAGATCTTCATCGATGCCCAGGAGGTGGTAGGTGGAGGCCGAATAAAAGTCCACATTGGCGTTCAGTTTCTTTTCCGCCTTCACGAACTGCTCGATTTTTTCCGACATCTCATACCATTGCGGCTGCCCGCTGGACCGGCCCAAATCGCGTGACATCACGCGCAGGTGCGTGGCTCGCGGGTCTTCGGTGTGATACACGCGGTGGCCAAAGCCGGGCACTTTCTTTTTCTGCGCCAACAGGTTGCGGACGTACTCGACTGGATCGGCCTTCTCGCGGTCAATCGTCTCGAGGATGCGAAACACCGCTTCGTTGGCTCCGCCGTGCAGCGGTCCCTTCAGCGCGCCAATGGCCGAGGTGATGGCCGAATGCATGTCCGACAGCGTAGCGGCGGTCACACGCGCGGCAAACGTGGACGCGTTCAGTTCGTGGTCGGCGTGCAGGATCAATGCGATATCGAGCGCCCGTTCGGCGGTGGCCGAAGGCTTGGAGCCGGTCAACTGCAACAGGAAGTTGCCGGAGTGCGAAAGCGAGCGGTCAGCTTCCACAAGTGGCTTATCTTTGCGAATCCGGTCGTAGGCGGCAACGATCATCGCGATTTGTGACGTCAGCCGGATGGCTTTGCGAACATTGGCGTCGTGATCGTTGTTTTTCTCGTCCGCGTCATAGAAAGCCAGAGCCGAAACCGCAGTGCGCAGCACATCCATGGGCAAAGCAGTTCTGGGCGCATCGCGGAGGAGCCGAATAATGGCCGGATGAAGGTGACGCTCCTGCGCCAAACGCTGCTGCAGATCCTTCAGTTCGCTGCGATTCGGCAAGCGTCCAAACCACAGCAGGTAGCAGGTTTCTTCAAAAGTGGAATGGTCGGCCAGTTCGTGAATGTCGATCCCGCGATAGGCAAGAATGCCGCGGTCACCGTCGATATAGCAAATGCTGGAGTTGGTGGCAACAATGCCTTCCAGGCCTTTGGGAGCCTGAGTGTTGGTCACGCTGGACATAGTCTCTCGCTCAATTGGATTGATTACCCGTTGCCGGAGCCGCGCGAGGGGGTGCGCGGGGGGTGCAACCGTCTTTCTTTTATACGCCAGGAGGCGCTTACGCTCCAAACCCCAACGGTTCGTTTGCTGTGCTATTATGTCCGCCATTTCTGGAAAGGACGATGCGATGGGACAACCAGTGGTTCATTTCGAAATAGGCTGCCGTGACGGCGCCAAGACTGCAGACTTCTTCTCCGGCTTGTTCGGCTGGAGTATGCAAGCCATGGGCCCGGCGACCATGATCAGTACGGGCGCCGATAGCGGCATTCAGGGCCATATCTCTGCCCTCGGCCATGAACCGCATCACTACACCATCTTCTACGTGCAGGTGGACGATGTGCAGGGCTATCTGGACAAGGCTGGCGCGCTCGGTGGTAAGACGCTCGTGCCACCGGTTGAGATTCCAACGGGCACCTTCGCCTGGTTTGCCGACCCGGACGGCAACACGGTCGGATTGTGGAAACCGAAATAGCGCCGCATCTAAGCGGGCCAAATACTCAACGCCGTCTTGCTCAGAATCTGCTGCTGGAGATCCTCGCTCAGCGGGAGGGCGCGGAATTCATCGAGGTTCTTCTTGATGTCCGGCACGCCCGGGCCCGGCCAGTCAGTGCCGAAGAGAGTCTTGTGAGCAATCTCATCGAGGCGGGGGAAGTATTTGAGCAAAGTCATGGGCGGGATGCCGCTGACGTCGAGGTAGACGTTGGGATGGCGCCGAATGAGAAAGAATGCCGTTTGCATCCAGAGCGGACGTCCGCCGTGGGCCAGCAGGATTTTGAGCTTGGGGAAATCGACAGCGACATCGTCCACATAAATGGGATCGCCATACTTGTTGCGCGCTCCGGGGAAGATGGACGTTCCGGTGTGGAACATCACCGGCAAGCCGTTGGCTTCGGCAGCGCGGTAAATGATTTCAAGTTCCTTCACGCCGTTCAGATAATCGTTGGGAAACAAGAGTTGATGCGGGGGATGAATCTTGATCATGCGAATTCCCAGCCGCAGGATCTGTTCCATGTCGGCCAGAACGTTCGTCGTATGCCGCGGATGCAGGCTACCGCATGAGAGTAATCGACCGGAATCTTCCTTGACGTAGTCCGCGATGAACTGATTGACACCGTTGGTGAAGCCGATCACATCGGGCGCCACATAGTTGATGAGCATCGCGCGGTCGATGCCGCTGGCGTCAAGGTATTTCAAGAAAGCTTTCGGCGAGCGGCAGAATTCGACGATTTGCTCGAAGTTTGGACGCTTCTTTTTCATGAGCTCCAGCGCCGGCGGATTGAACATCTCCATCGGCTGGATGTGAATGTGGCAGTCAGTGATCATGTGGGTGATTCTCAGCAGTCTTCAGTACGTCGGCACGTTCGAGTCTACCCGGCGCGACCAGGCGTCGATGCCGCCGCGCATAGACTGCGCCTTCTCGAATCCCTGTTGCCGCAGCCATGCGGTGACATTCAGCGAGCGCACGCCGTGATGGCAGACCACCACGATGTGATCCTCGGGATCAAGTTCCTGATGCGCGCGGGAGGGAACGTCACCCATGGGAAGCAGCTTCGCTCCGGCCATGTGCGCCGTCTCGAACTCCCAGGGCTCGCGGACATCGAGCAGCATGAAGTTCTCGCCCTGTTCGAGCTTCGACTTCACTTCTTCGGGTGTGATCTCATAGTCCATTGTTCGGGGCCTCGGCTACTTCCCTGCCCACGTCGGCTCACGCTTCTCGATGAAAGCACGGATGCCTTCCTGCGCGTCTGCGGTCTTCATCAACTCTTCCAAGTAAATCTTCTCGGCCCGTGCCAGGCCTTTGTCGAAGTGCATTGCATCCCACGCGTAGTCGGCTTTCTTAGCGATGGCCAGCGCTGCTGGACTCAGCTTAAGCAAATCCCGCACGGTTAGATCAAGCGTACATTCCAGTTCTTCATCAGGGACTGCGCGATTCGCCAGCCCCATCGCTGCAGCCTCAGTCCCGCAGATCGTCCGCCCAGTCAAAATCAGCTCCGCAGCCCGCTTTTGCCCCACTAGAGCAGCCAACGCCGTACACGCCACCGGCGGATAGCAAGCCAGCTTGATCTCGGGAAATCCCCACTGCGCCGAAGAGGTGGTGTAAACCATATCGCAAACCAGTGCAAGTTCGGCGCCACCGCCCAGGCAGTGCCCGTGGACCGCGGCGATTGTGACTTTCTTGCTGGTAACCAAGGCTCGAACTACGGCGTGGAACTTGAGCAGCATCGTCTCGACCTTGTCGGGAGCGTGCGCCGCTACATCGACTCCAGCCGAAAACACTTTGCCCTCGCCACTGAGGACGACCACAGTGACATCGGAGCGGAGTTCGATCTCTCCCAGAACCTGCGCTAGCTCCTCCATCATGGGAATGTCGATGATATTCAGCGGCGTGTGGCGCAACACAATTCGCGCTACCGGAGGCGTGATGGCTACCATCAGTCGGGCAAGATCGGATTCCACGAATGTGGAGACCATGATTTCCTCTGTGCCTCCCTGCCTCTGTGGCGAAGCGATTCTCGATTTAGAGATTGATCGCCGACTTCCTGACCTCGCCGATGCTCGCCAGCGGATCGCGGGCGCCGGTCTTTTCGGCAATCCATTGTTTCTCAGTGCCGATAATATCAAGCAGAAGCTTCTTGTCTTCTGCGGACGGCATGTAGTCTTTCAGATGTTCTGCGTAGGCGCGGTCGTCGAGCGGTTCGCCGGTCTGCGCATGGAATTTCTGTCCGGCCCAGCGCCCGATCTCGCGATTGAACTTGATGTGCGGCGCGTACAGCTTGGGTTGGCCCGCTTTCAGCGCGCCGTTGAAGCGCTCAATCAGACCCGCCACTTCGTCGCGATAAAGGTTCCGGTTGTAGTCGTTCAAATCATCGAGATCGGGCGCGCGTTCGTTCTTGGATTCATCGTAGCGGCCCTTGACACCCCACACATAGGCCCAGTGCGCGGAAGAAGAATGATCGGTGCCGAAGAGATCATAAGAGCTTGAAATCCACTTGTTGAGATACTTCTGAATGAGCCAGCCTGGGATCACACCCGCTTCCACAATGCGCCGCAGGCCGTCGTTGCCCGTGCCCATGTGAAATGCCTCTTCGCGCAGCATGTACGACATGGAGCGTCCCAGCGGCGCGAAGGCGGAATACTTCAGCATCTGTAATTGGAACTTTCCGTCGCGATCGACGAAATCGGTGTAAGTGAAGAAATCCATCCAGTTGTCGACATCGACGTTGAACGCGCCCAGAAGCCGCTGGTTGTCGAATGCGCGGCGCTCCAGCATTTTCTGCGCCTCGACCTTCCCCGAGTAGCCGAAATGATCCACCAGCAAGGCGCACATCTGCCAGCCATGGCGCATTTCCTCAATCATGACGCGCGTGATGGCGCGCCGGTCCCAGTCGGTAGGCGCATTTTCCAGAAGGTTGCGCTGCTGCTCGACGCTGGCAAATTCGGTGTCGCCCTGATAGACGATCATGTTCATCAGCGCGTCGCGCATCTGCTGCGTGGGGACCTGGCGCAGGTTCTCCCACTTGCGGCGGCCCTTGTAGGAACCGAATTCGATCTCCTCGGTATCGATGGCACCATAGAGCGTGTCAAAGTGGAAGGCCTCGATGTCCTTGGTATTGACGCCAATATCTTTGCGCCAGTCGTTGAACATGCCTTCCCAGTCACTAAACGTTCCGATTTTTGCTACTTTGCCTGGCATAAGATTGGGTTACCTCAGGGGCTAAAAGCCCGCTTCCTTATTGGCGCAGGACGGCACGGCTGAAGCCGTGCCCTTCCCAAAGCGATTTATGACAGCTTCACAAAACAATCGACGAGCAAGCCTTGGGCACTCCCGACTATTTCGCTTTAAAAACCGCTGGCCGCTTCTCCACATAGGCAGCCAAGCCTTCCTTCGCGTCTTCGCTCTGGAACAGGATTTGCTGATTCTCGCGCTCCACCGCCAGCGCCGACTCCATGGGAATCTCCCAGCCGGTCTGCACCGCGCGCTTGATCCTGCCGACGGCCTTGGCAGCTTTGTTCGGCGGACAAAACTGCTTGGCGTACTCCATCATGTTTTCCATGAAGCCGTCGCGCTCGTAAATGTCGTTGATGATGCCGAGCTCTTGCGCTTCCTCGAACGAGAACGTGTTGCCTGTGACCATCAACTCGATCGCCTTACTTTTGCCCACCAGCCGCGAGAGGCGCTGCGTGCCGCCGGTGCCGGGAAGCACTCCTAAATTCACTTCCGGCAGCCCGATCTTGCCTGCGTCCTTGCGACCGATGCGGATGTCGGCAGCCATCGCGATCTCGAGCCCTCCGCCCACGCAATGGCCGTTGATCGCCGCAATCACCAGCTTGGGTGTGTGCTCCAGGCGCAGCAGCATTTCGTTCGCGTGCAGGCAGAAGTAATATTTAAACGTGGGATCGACGCTGGAAAGCATCTTGATGTTCGCGCCCGCCGAGAAAAACTTGTCGCCAGCTCCCGTGAGCAAAATGACGTAGACGTCATTTTCCATGCGCGCGCGCAAGATTGCCTCGTCGAGCTGCCGGTTCATTTCGTAGGTGTAAGTATTGGCCGGCGGATCGCACATTTCGATCACCGCTACGCCGCCATCGGTGCGGTAGTTGACAAGCTGCTTGGTAGCTTCGCCGGTCGCCGGTTGCGTTATGGTCGCCATTTCTGTGACTCCTTTGTCCTAATTCTTAGGATTAGTTCTTGATGTCAAGCCCAATTCTCTGTCTGCTCAACGCTTTAATTGGAATTGTCCTACAACCCGGAATTGAGTCATTCGGCTCAATGTTACTGTGGAGGCCATTCGTACGGGAACAGCTTGCCTGCCTCCTCGGGATTGAGTTTCGCGCCAAGCAACTCCGCGGCACGAGACATTACCGGATCGCGGCCGGCTGCTAGGTCCTTGGCACTCGGAAGAGCAATCTCATCCGGAGTTACGCCTGTATGCTCCAGGCTCTTTCCATCCGCCATGATGAGATCCCATTCGGTGATCGAGGCGCCGTAGAAAATCCTCGTATCCGCCCCCATGCCCGCCCTAAAGTGTCCCGCTTCCATCACGCTCCCAGAAGTGTGGTCTCCTACGACTGTTCCTCGCTTCTCGATTTGCATGACGCGGGCAAATAACTCCGCAGCCGAGGCTGACCCTGCGTCTACAAGCACCACTAGCTTGCCTGAAAATTCGTGATGGCTGGCCTTGGCGATTTCGGGCTTGGCCTGTTTGCGTCCAGCCCGGTCGGCAATTTTCAGGTCTTTGTCGAACATGCCGCTCACCAAGTATCGAAGCGTATCGACACTGCCCCCGGGATTTCCGCGCAAGTCTACAATCAGGGCAGAATGCCTTCGGGCTTTGCCGATCATGTCCTCTATTTCGGTGGCGGTGAAATTAAACTCGGGTATTTTGAGAATCATCAGCGGTTCACCGAATTCTGCGGCGCGTGCACGCATAATATGTCTCACATCTTCTCCCTCGCGCAGAAAATCCCAAACGTCCGCCGGTGCGTCACGCCCCGTCAAATCCGTAACCAGCCTACGTTCATGGACCTTCGCCGCCACATCGACCTGGCGCTCGCTCCCACTAGGATCCCGCAGACTTAGCCGCAGCGCGGGCTGCGGTCGCAGCACGGAATATACATATTGCATCTTCCACAGGTTGTCGCGATTCGGAGAATAGCCGTTGAGCGTCATAATCTCGTCGCCGGGCTTTACACCTTTAGTCTCCGCATCGCTCTTCGGCCGGACTCGAGTCACAAAGCAATGCTCTCCAAACATCTGATACTGCCAGCCATAATCAAAACGATTGGAGTGCTCAGGAGGAAGGAAGAACGTATGCGAGTCGTTGAGAGTATCCAGCGCCGCCGCGATATGTGACAGCGCCATATTCATGGAAGTTGTCTTCCCTATTTTCTCCTTTGCCTCGGCAACCTTCGCGTCCCAATCAAGCCCATGAAACTTCGGGTCGTAGTAGTTCTTCCGCACCTCGTTTGCCACAACCTGCAACATGATCTGTGCACGGTCGCGATCGAGATCGGACATCTGCTGCTGCGACCATCCCTGAGCAACAAGCACGGCCACACTAAACAATGTTGCGGAATAGACTCTCCGTCTACTAGCGCACATGGCGATCTCCTGTGACTTTCGTCCCGCGCGAAAGAATACAATAAACCGTCTGAGTAGTTCCCAGAAGCCAACAGGCGATTTTCAAGGCTCCCGCGCCTATCTGCGGCCCTTACCGCTTGTCATCACGCCACGCAGAAAAATGTCGCTCATCTCGTTCGCCAGCTGTTTGGCGTCGGCATCGACCCGCGGGTTGTGCCAGGTGTAGATCCAGTTCATCATGCCGAACAGGCTGAGCACGGCGATGCGTGTGGAAAACTGCATTCCACGCTCGCGCTTTAGCTCCTCCATCAGCCCTACGCAGATGCGGTAGTATTCGCGCTTGATGGCCGCCAATTCCGAAGCGAATCCATTCTTCAGCGCTTCAGCCTCGTGCGACAGCACCTTCATGGCTGCCTGATTGGCCAGGAAATACTCCAGATGATTGAGAATGAAAATACGGACCTGCTGCTCGGGATCACTCACGCCGTCCAACCGGGCCTTCAGCCTTTGCACGATGGTGGTGAACGTGTGCTTCTGAATCAGGAAGAGGAGCCGCTCTTTGGACTCGAAATAATAATAGAGCCCGGCCAGAGACATTCCACTGGCTCGCGAAAGATCGCGCATCGATGCGCCTTCGTATCCCTTCTCGCAGAAGACATCCGTGGCATGGGTGAGGATTTCCGACAGCCGCCGGTCAAAGCGTGTGGCCGGCGTTGATGCGACGCGATGAGGCCGGGTGGAAACTCGTGCCGCTGTGGACGGACTCCCCATAAGAATTGAAAGGTGGACGCTGATTCGAACGTTCGTTCGAACTCAGTATAGGGGAATGTGATCCTGATCACAAGCCCTTGGTCGCTCGGTAGGTCTTAAATTAACCACAGGAACGCAGCCCTCACGCAGAATACGACGGGCGCTAGTTCCTCACATCCGCCAGCAGTTGCTCCACTTTGCCTTTCACCTCGCCGGTGAGCGGCAGCAGCGGCAGCCGTGCCGGACCGCCGAAGTAGCCGTTGAAATCCATGCCATACTTCACGCCGGGAATTCCAAGGTCGCCTACGACGCGCTGCGCAGAGGCGGCAATGCGGTCCTGTTTGAGCCGGGCCAGTTCGGCGTCACCTTCTTTCCACGCCGCGTAAATCTCGTAACACGCGGTCGGAGCAAGGCAGGCGAACGCCAGAATCGCGCCCACGGCTCCGGCATCGAGTGACGGATGCAGCTTCTGTGCTGCGCCGACCAACACCTGAAATCCAACTTCCTTTTGCCTGGTTTTCATCTTGCCGACAATCGTGACTGCCGACGAAGACGGTTTCCCCGAAGGCGCTCCCCCCAATGCTGAAACCTGAACCAGTTCCCCGCCGTCTCCACTCGAGCCAGAAGTCGCAGAGGCAAGCATGCGCGGCGTGACCGCTTCAAACGTCTCGGTCACCGTGGCGCTGCGCCGGATATGCCGCGTGCCTTCCACCATCTTGCGGACTTTTTCCACGTCGCCACTCGACTCCTTGATGCCGATCAGGTTCCGATGTTCCGCCAGCGCGATCACAAGTTCCGCAGGAATGTCATAGCCGGTAGCCTGAGGAAAGTTATAAATGATCACGGGCAGCGGCGCGCGATCGGCCACGGTGCGGTAAAACGCCAGAATGTTGGCTGGCTGCATCTGCTTCTTGTAGTAGTGCGGAGTACGCACCATGGCAACGTCGTAGCCCAGTTCAGCGGCGTATTCGGTAAGGCGCAGCGTCTCAATCGCTGACTCGATGCCTGTGCCCGCGACCAGCACTTTGTTCGGCGCGGCCGCGTCGCGCGCAGACTTCAGCACATCGCGCCGTTCCTGGTCGGAGAGCAGAATGGCCTCGCCGGTCGAACCGAGCACGACTATGCCTGCGCAAGGCGTGCGCGAATAGCGCTCAACGTTGCTGTCTAGCTTTTTGAAGTAGACGTTGCCGTCGGGATAGAACGGCGTGGTGATGGGAGGAAAAATACCCTGTAGAAGCATGATAGCCCTCGCGCATCCAGTATCGCACGGTGACAATCTTCGGCGGAGTAAGTTGACCTAGCGGCTCCTGACTACTCGATCCGCATGTAACTGCTGCAGAGCCCGTATCTTCACTTCGCCGCGCTGCAGCGCCGCAATCCCTTCGGCGGCCGCGCGCGCGGCCGAAAGCGTGGTGATGGTGGGAATGCGCGCCATTACCGCCGCACGCCGGATCGCTTTCTCGTCGAACCATGGCTCCAGTCCGGTGGGCGTGTTGACAATGAGGTGAATGCGCTGGCCTTTGATGAAATCGACCACATTCGGACGGCCTTCTTTTACTTTGTAGACGCGTTCGACTTTCATCCCGGCGGCTTCGATCACGTCGCCCGTTCCGGACGTAGCGACCAACTTGAAACCCATATCCACAAACTTGCGCGCGACCTCGGCGACGTTTCGTTTGTCGTGCTCGGTCACGCTAAGGAATACGGTTCCTTGCGTCGGCAGCTTCTGGCCCGCCGCTAGCTGCGCCTTGCCGAAGGCTTCGCCGAAACTGTCGCCCACGCCCATCACTTCGCCGGTGGATTTCATCTCCGGCCCCAGCACCGTGTCGACTCCGGGAAACTTGTTCCAGGGAAACACCGGCGACTTCACGTAATAGCAGCTTCCGGTGTCGAGATCGGTGCGCCGGTCAATATTCTCTGGCAGAAATTCACGCAGCTTGCGCCCGGTCATCAGCCGCGCCGCAATCTTCGCCAGCGGTACGCCTGTGGCCTTGGAAACATACGGCACGGTGCGCGATGCTCGCGGATTCACTTCCAGTACGTAGACTTTCCCGCCTTCCGCACCATTGCCCGACCCGCCGCCGTTTCCGCGCGGAATGGCGAACTGAATATTCATCAGCCCAATCACCTTCAGCGCGCGCGCCAGCTTGAAAGTGTAGTCGCGCATGCGGTCCATGAGCGGTTGCGGAATATCCACTGCCGGGAGTACGCACGAGGAATCACCGGAGTGAATGCCGGCCTCCTCGATGTGTTGCATGATTCCGCCGATCACCACGTCTTCACCGTCGGAGAGGGCGTCTACGTCCACTTCAACCGCATCTTCGAGGAAGTGATCAATCAGCACCGGACGATCATGGGAGTACTCGACCGCCTCTTTCATGTACCGCATCACGGATTCTTCGTCGTAGGCGATCACCATGGCCCGCCCGCCCAGAACGTACGAAGGCCGCACGACCACGGGATATCCAACCTGCTTCGCTCCTTCGATAGCCTCTTCAAGCGAGCTCGCCATTACGCCCGCGGCCTGCGGAATCTGCAGTTCCTCCAACAGCTTGTTGAAGTGCTTGCGATCTTCGGCTAGATCAATCGACTCCGGAGAGGTGCCGATAATGTTTACGCCCGCGGCCTTCAACGGCAAAGCCAGATTCAGAGGTGTCTGCCCGCCAAACTGCACGATCACACCGCAGGGCGCGCCCTTCGAAGTTTCGTGCTGATAAATCGCCCACACGTCTTCAAAAGTCAGCGGCTCAAAGTAGAGCCGGTCGCTGGTGTCGTAGTCGGTGGAGACGGTCTCAGGATTGCAGTTGATCATGATCGTCTCGTAACCATCTTCGTGCAGCGCGAACGAAGCGTGACAGCAGCAGTAGTCGAACTCAATTCCCTGCCCGATGCGGTTGGGCCCGCTGCCGAGAATGATGATCTTTTTCTTGTCGGTCGGCGTGGCTTCGTCTTCGTCTTCGTAAGTCGAGTAAAGATAGGGCGTGAAACTCTCGAACTCTGCTGCGCACGTGTCAACCCGCTTGTAGACGGGCATCACGCCGTGTTTCTTGCGCAGATGCCGGATTTTCTCCTGACCTTCCAGACGCCATACATTCGCTAATCGCCCGTCCGAAAAGCCCATGCGCTTAGCCTCGCGCAACACCTCGGTCGGAACCGACTCGATCGGATGCTTCTCCAGCTCAAGCTGCATGTCATTAATTTCTTTGAGCTGATAGAGGAACCACGGATCCATTGAGGTCATCTTTGCGACCTGCTTCACCGTATGCCCCTGCCGCAGAGCGTATTGGACGTATGCAAGCCGCTCCGGATGCGGCGTTACCAGCCGTTGCGTCAGGATCTTGGGCTCGATCTTCGCGCCGCCGACGCGTTTTCCGGTATCGAGCGAGCGGATGCCCTTCATCAATGCTTCTTTGAAGGTGCGGCCGATCGCCATCACTTCGCCGACTGACTTCATCTGAACCCCGAGGTTCTCGTCCGCTCCAGGAAACTTTTCAAACTGCCACTTTGGAATCTTCACGACGACGTAGTCGAGCGTCGGCTCGAAACAGGCCGGAGTCTTGCGCGTGATGTCGTTGGGAATCTCGTCCAGCGTGTAGCCCACAGCGAGTTTCGCCGCAATCTTCGCAATCGGAAAGCCCGTGGCCTTCGACGCCAGCGCGGATGAGCGCGAGACGCGCGGGTTCATCTCGATCACCACCATGCGCCCGGTTTCTGGATTCACGCCGAACTGAATGTTCGATCCGCCTGTATCCACGCCAATCTCGCGGATCACTGCAATCGAAGCATCGCGCATGGCCTGATACTCGCGGTCGGTTAGCGTCTGTGCCGGCGCTACGGTGATGGAATCGCCGGTATGCACGCCCATGGGATCGAAGTTCTCGATTGAGCAGATGATGATGACGTTGTCCTTGGTGTCGCGCATCACCTCGAGCTCGAATTCTTTCCATCCCAGCACCGACTCTTCGATCAGCGCCTCGTGGACGGGCGACATATCCAAACCGCGGGTAAGCACCTCAACCAACTCTTCGCGGTTGTAGGCGATTCCGCCGCCGGTGCCGCCCAGCGTGAACGAGGGTCGAATAATTACCGGAAAACCGATCTTGCCCGCAAACTCGAGGCCGTCTTTTGTACTGTTCACGAGCGCGGACTTGGGTACATCGAGCCCGATCTTCTGCATCGCATCTTTGAAGAAGAGACGGTCTTCAGCCTTCTTGATGGCGGCCACGTTCGCGCCAATCAGACTTACGTCGTATTTTTCGAGAACACCGCCGTCGGAAAGCTCGATCGCCAGGTTGAGCGCCGTCTGGCCGCCCACGGTAGGCAACACGGCAAAACCTGCTCCCGGTGAGAGTTCCCGCTCGATGCGGATAATCTCTTCCAAATATTCGAGCGTGAGCGGCTCAATGTAAGTGCGGTCGGCAATCTCCGGGTCGGTCATGATGGTCGCCGGATTGGAGTTGGCCAGCACCACTTGATAGCCTTCGGACTTGAGCGCCTTGCAAGCCTGCGTGCCAGAGTAATCAAACTCCGCCGACTGCCCGATGACGATGGGCCCGGAGCCGAGAATCAGGATTTTCGAGATGTCAGTGCGTTTGGGCATTTATGTTTTCGATGTTCACGGGCTGAAAATAATCATGGACCCTGGGTCCTTGTAGGCCGCCAAACCGCAACTGCTGGCCACGAAACCCCAAGTCGGCAACTCGTAATTTGTCGCGACCTTGCTCACCTGAATGGGAATGTCGCCTTCTAGCTGTGGCAGGTGAGCTGGATTGGGGACCTCTGCCCTCACGTGCAATGCATAAAATCCCGGAGGTATCACAGGAAACTTAAATCTTCCTTGCGAGTCGGACTCTGTCTGCCCAATGCTGTCTTCGGATGCCGGACCCTTCAGTGCAATTTCAGCGTCAGCCCAAGGATACTTTCCCTTGTCGAGTCCGGGAACACCAGAGACATTCTGCACTTCTGTGATTGGTCCGCCTGGCCACGTCAGACTTATTTCGGATGCACCCGAGCCATCGTCGTACACGTCAATTAGAGCAACCTCGCTGCTTACTCCGGCTCGTACTGCTCCGATGCTGTAGTTGTCTTGACCAAGTCCGATGGCGGCCTTGCCATCTTTCCCCGTGACTACCAAAGCGGCAACCTCAGAGTGAGGCGGCTTTCGGATGAACTCGTAGGCAGTGATCCTCATGTCCGGGAGGGCTTTTCCGCTAGGATCGTGGACAAAGACTACTAGGGTCGATTTCACTTTCACGTGCGTCTGGACTCTTGAACAAGCCCACGAGCTCTGAGCCCCTAGAAGAAGCACCAAGATAACGCTCGCCTCGGAGATGTGAACTCGGCGCATCACCCTTTCCACTCCTCCATCATCTTGGTGAAGTCCTTGAACAGATAATGCGAGTCATGCGGCCCCGGCGCGGCTTCGGGGTGATACTGCACGCTGAACAGTGGCAGGTTGCGATGCCGCAAACCTTCAAGCGTCGAGTCGTTCAGGTCGATGTGCGTCAATTCGACTTCGCTCTGGGCCAGCGAATCCGGATCGACCGCGAAGTTGTGGTTGTGCGCCGTAATCTCGATCTTGCCGGTCTTTAACTGCTTCACCGGATGATTCCCACCGTGATGGCCAAACTTCAGTTTGAAAGTCTTCCCGCCGAGCGCAATGCCGACGAGTTGATGTCCCAGACAAATTCCGAAGATCGGCATCCTTCCCATCAGCCGACGAATGCTGTCCACGGCATACGTACACGGTTCGGGATCGCCCGGGCCGTTTGATAGAAAGACGCCATCCGGTTTCAGTGCCATCACATCTTCGGCCAGCGTCTGTGCGGGGACCACCGTCACCCGGCAGCCTTCGCCACGTAACTTACGTAGAATATTCTGCTTAATACCGAAGTCGTAAGCCACTACATGAAAGCGCGCAGGCTCGTCCTTGACTCCGACCATGGCCACCGGTTCGTGCGAGCGTTCGCCAACTTCCCAAACGTACGGGCCCTTGGTGCTCACTACCTTCGCCAAGTCTGTCCCGTCCATCTTCGGAATCGAGTTGGCCTTCGCTACCAGCTTTTCCGCGTCGCTCTCGATGGTCGAAACCACGCCGCGCATCACCCCATGGTCGCGCAAATGCCGCACCAGTGCCCGCGTGTCGATATCCGACAGCACTGGCACCTTGAACTGCTCCAGATACTCGTCGGTCACCTGCTGCGAGCGCCAATTCGAGCTCACTTTCGAGAACTCGCGCACAATGAGACCTTCGATCCACGGACGCGTGGCTTCGTTGTCTTCCTGGTTGGTGCCGTAGTTACCGATCTGAGGGTTGGTCAGGACAACGATCTGCCCTGAGTAGGAAGGATCGGTGAAGATTTCCTGGTAACCGGTGATGGAAGTATTAAAAACGACTTCGCCGTAGCATTCGCCTTTGGCGCCGTAGCCTTTGCCTCGGAAGACTCGCCCGTCTTCCAGCGCAAGGATAGCTTGCATTCTCGCTCCGGGGAGTGGATTTTAGAGAGTTTATCAGGGATTGCGCCATCGGCCAAGCCCGGAACACGGCTTCTCCGATTAAATTTTCGGTTGCTTAGAATCTGCAACCATCCCGCAGAGATCACGGCCCAACCGCGGCCAGGATGTAGTCCGTCAGCAGTTTCTCGGTTTGCTCGTGCATGCCGCGGGTGTTGTAGTTTGTGCTGGTGATCACGACCGCCAAATCAAGCCCCGGAAAGGCCACAACTTTGTTTCCGCCATTGCCGCTCATAAAGAATGCCGGATAGCTTTTCCTTCCGGACTTGAAGGACTTGAGCCACCAGAGGTAGCCGTACTCGGTATCGTCATCGATGCGCGCGTGCGGCTGGGTCGAGGTATGCACCCACGCTTCGTCGATGATGCGCCTCCCCTGCCAACTTCCACCGTTCAGGTAGAGTTGTGCAATCTTCAGCAGGTCGCGGCTGCTCAGGCGCAGTCCGCCGCCAGTTTGCGGGACGTTCATCGGCGAATACACCCACTGTGCATCGGTGATCCCGAGCGGAGCGAACAGTTTTTCCTGCGCATAGTGGTCGGTACGAGCCCCCGTGGCCTTCTGCAGCACTTCACTCAGCGTGAAGACTCCGCCGGTGCAGTAGCTGAAATATCGTCCGTACGGCGGAGGTTCGATTTGCTCTCCCAAGTGCATGCGGCCCCGAATTGGCAGGTCGAGGATGAACTGGGCCCAATCTTCCACCAGATACATCCGCTCCTCGTTGCCTTGGGAGGCATCGTTCCAGTCGTCGCATTCGAGCGGCGAACTCATGGTGAGGAAGTCTTCCAGCGTAATCTTGTCCTTGCGCGGATCGGGGTTCTGCAGTCTGCGCGCATGCTCCGGCAGCAACTGCAGCACGCGCGCCTCGACGCCGCTCAACTGCCTTTCGCCAATCGCGATGCCGATCAGCGCATCGGTGATGCTTTTGGTGGCGGAGCGGGTATCGCGCAAGGAATTCGCATCGCCATCGAAGTAGGTCTCATAAACCAGCTTTCCATGCCGGGCGACTAACACGCTGCCGATCTTCTGGAAATCTCCGGCGCGCACCGCGGCTTCCATTGCCCGCAGCGGCTCGGGCGAGATTCCAGCCGACTCCAAGCTCGCTGTTGACCATCCATCCTTCCTCGACTCGGGCAACGAGGACGGCGCAGTTTGCGCCGCCACAGCCGCACTCCAACTTACGCAGATCAGCGCAATAAGAACAGTGGTCATCCGGCCCATCATATGGATTTATCCTCCCCGACAAAACGATCCTTCCTTGGGAAAGACTCAGCGCAGAGCAAAGGGTTGGCAACGCGGAAAGAACCGAGAACATAGGGAGCGGAACCAGCCACGGATCGGACTAGCGTACTCTGCCCAACTTATCCATCGGCCAATAGCCAAACACAGCCTTGCCATAGATATAGCTCTGGTTCACCGGACCGAAGTCCCGGCTGTCATTCGACATCGAGCGATGATCGCCCAGCACCAGATAGCATTCCGGTGGCACCACTGTCTCGGGATATGACCGTGAATCGGCATAGGCGGGGGGAACGTAATCCTCGTCCAGGGCCTCGCCGTTCACGTAGACCTGTCCGCCGTCGATGCGGATGCGGTCTCCGGCCACGCCGATCACGCGCTTGATATAGCTCTTCGAAGGATCGCGCGGATAACGAAACACCACGATATCCCCACGCGAAATCGGCTCCAAGCGGTAAACGAATTTGTTGACGAAGATGCGCTCCTGGTCTTCGAGAGACGGCATCATGCTCGTACCTTCCACCTTCACCGGCTGATAAATGAAGACAATGATGAAGGCTGAGATCGCCAGCGAGAGAATCAGGTCGCGCAACCACACTCCCAAGCCGGGGCGCAGGCGTACACCGGACTCTGCGGCTCCGGCCACTGCCAGCGGGAACGGCTTTGTCGGACGGATCGTCGAATCTGGGCTGGGAGGTTCTGGCATGCGCTTTTCTATTGTATACAGATCATGTCAGGGCGGCAGCTAGTTGTGCCGGTATATCGAAAAGCAGGGTAAAATAACTGAACCTATGGAGACATCTATGACGCCGACCCGAGCGCTTCCGCGCAACTTCGTCCACCGTGCGTTTACCCTCGCTTTGCTGTTATTGGTTACGCTGACCATGACTTCTCTCTGGGCCGCTCCTCAGGAAGAAGGAACAGGCATCCCTGCCTACAACGCCGGCCCGCCGCCGAAAGGGACGAAACTTCCTGCCGTCCTCACCAAAGATCAGCTGTGGGGATCCGACGCGCAGTATTCCTACCAGACTCATGCTTATGAACTGGCGTCAAGGATTCCGGCTGTCCTCCACCAGCAGCCCTGCTACTGCTATTGCGACCGCATGGGCCATAACAGTCTGCATAGCTGCTTCGAAAATACTCATGGCGCCCGCTGCGCCACTTGTCTCAAGGAGCTCTATTACTCTTATCAGCAGCACAAAGTCGGCAAGACTGCGACTCAGATTCGTACCGGCATCATCAAAGGCGAGTGGAAGCAGATCGACCTGGAAACGGCCGCGGCGATCAACTAGTACCTGGTACCTAGAAAGACCCTCCGGATGCTTGGCCGACCGGCGTTCTGCTCGGTACTCGCCACTCGGTACTGCTTGCGCCGAATTGCTCTACACCCACCCTTTGAGTGATACTTAAGTATCGGCTCTTCGTGTTTCGAGAGCTAAGGAGTCCCTATTACGACGAGCACAGGAAAAATTCTCCACATGGCTCAGAAGGCTACCCCAAAGAAAGCATCCGTCGCCGACGACCCGCGCATTGCCCAGGCCCTGCAGAATTACGAAGCCGGGCTGCGTGCCTTGCAGGAGCACAAGTTTGACAAGGCGAAGCCACTGTTTCAGAAGGTACTGGCCGGCCCCAGCAAAGAGTTGACGGACCGGGCCAGCATTCATCTCAGCATCTGCAACCAACACCTTGAGCGCCCGACCACGACTCAGTTCAAGACCATCGAAGAGCACTTCGACTACGCCGTCTCTCTGATGAATGTCGGAGATTACATCACCGCCCGCGAGCACATCGAGAAACTGCTCAAGCAGGCGCCTAAAACCGACTTCGTGGTCTACGGCCTGGCCGCGCTCGATTGTCTTACAGGTCATGTGGAAGACTCGCTCAAGCATCTGGACGAAGCGCTTCGCCTGAATACAACTCTGCGCTACCAGGCGCGTAATGACTCGGATTTCCACAATCTGGCTGAAGATCCTCGCTTTACCGAGCTGTTGTATCCGGATCCCGCCGCCGAATCGTCTCCCGAGGAACCGTCTTTCCCGGAAGACGAATCTTTTTAGGACGGCAACCGAGACTCTTCGATGGCACCCAGAATTACTGAGCTATTGTCTCTGGAGAAGGCCACGCGCGAGCGCGGCGTCCGGGTTGTCGCCATCGGGGGCGGCACGGGCCTCTCCACTCTGCTCAAGGGACTCAAGCGCTTCGCTCTCACTCCGGCGGAGATGCCCGTAGCTCTCCCCGGCATGCCCGTCATTCGTGACCTCTGCGCCGTGGTCACGGTCAGCGACGACGGCGGCTCCAGCGGACGCCTGCGCAAGGAACTCAACATGCTTCCTCCCGGCGATATCCGCAACTGCATCGTCGCCCTCAGCGAGGATGAGGCCTTGCTCTCTCAACTCTTTCAACACCGCTTCGACAAAGGATCCGGCCTCGAGGGGCACAGCTTCGGCAATCTGTTTCTGGCGGCACTCACTTCCATCACGCATGACTTCTCCGAAGCCGTGCGCCTGTCTTCCGAAATCCTGCTCACCCGCGGTCACATTCATCCCGCGACCACTTCCAATATCGAACTGGAAGCGCTGATGGAAGACGGCACCCGTGTGCGCGGTGAAACCAAGATTACCGCCAGCAAAGTTCGCATTCAGGAACTCTTCCTCGTTCCCGCCGATGTCGATCCTTTACCGCAGACGCTCGATGCCATCGCTCGTGCCGATATCATCAGCATCGGTCCGGGGTCCCTGTTTACCAGCCTCATTCCCAACCTGCTGGTGCATGGCATCGCCGACGCCATTGTCAATTCGCCCGCGACTAAGGTCTACATCTGCAACCTGATGACTCAGGCGAACGAAAGCCTCGGGCTCACCGCTGCCGATCACATCCGGGCTCTAAATCGCCACGCCCACCGGCAAATCTTCGACTATGCCCTGATCAACCGCACGCCCGTTTCTGTAGAGTTGAAGGCGAAGTACGCGCTGGAAGGCGCCTGCCAGATCGTCGCCGATCTCGATGCCATCGAAGCTCTGGGCGTGATCCCGGTTCTCGGAGATTATCTGGAAGAGGCCGGCGTCGCCCGCCACGACACCGCCCGCGTTGCCAGCGACATTATGCAACTTACAACCCAGACCATTGACGCGGAGCGCAAGACCCGTTCCCCCGGGAAGGTCTGAATCAGGCACGCCTCCACTTCTTTCTTTTCCACACGTATTGCTCTGGCTAGAATGTGCAGGTATGAAACCGGTAAGATATCGTGGAAGATGAAAATGAAGACTCAGACACTTGCTTGCCTGCTCTTGATTCTCGCGCTGGTCGCGGTTGCTACCGCTCAGCACGACGATGAGGAACCTACCGCGGTCCTGAATTTTCTCGTCCTGAAAGACGACAATGGCAAACCGGTTCGAAGCGCCATCGTGATCATGCACGCCGTAAGTACGAGCGGCAAGCAGGGCAAGGGCGGAATCGAGGTAAAGACCGACTCCGATGGCAAGACCAGCTTCGACGGCATACCCTACGGCAAACTGCGAGTGCAAGTGATGGCTTCCGGCTTCCAGACCTTCGGCGATGACTATACCGTCGACCGAGCCACGATGGACTTCACCATCAAGCTGAAGCGTCCGTCAAGCCAGTACTCTATTTACCAGGACCATCCTGCGGAAAGGAAGGACGACAAGAAGGACGCACCGCCTCCCGATCCAAACGCCAAACCTCAATAGAGCTGGGTTTAACGTTTTGTATGGCAGAAATATAATTTGCTGCTGGATGTCGACTCCGGCTGCCGAGTAAAATCTTGCCCATGCCATACCTTCTCAAGACCGAGCCTACCGTGTATTCCTTCGGCGATCTCCAACGTGAAAACACCACCATCTGGGATGGAGTCACCAATCCCGCCGCGGTCAAGAACCTGCGCGGCATGAAGACGGGCGAAGCGTTGGTCGTCTATCACACTGGAGACGAGAAGAGCGCGGTGGGAACCGCGTCCGTTGTGTCGGTGGACGCATCGGACACCAAGAATCCTCAGGTGAAAATCAAGGCTGGCAAGCCGGTGGCCAAGCCGGTCACGCTGGCCGAAGTGAAGGCAAATAAGTTGTTTGCCGATTCCCCACTGGTGCGGCAGGGCCGGCTGAGCGTGGTTCCCTTAACCGACGCTCAATACAAGTTTCTCACCGGCTAATGATCTTGCCCGACGCTCAACCTTCAATGTGCGCGCGCGTCCCTCCGGATCAGCGCGTGATCCACAAAGAAGCCGAGGCCGATTGCCAGCGGAATGACGCCGAATGTGGCCGCGATCATCGCATCGGGTTCCTGACGACCGATCAGGATGAAGGTCACGATATAGCCGATGGCTCCGGCCACCAATAGAATTCCTGAGCGCCGCGACCGAGCCGATTCCGAAAGCTCCGGCTGCATTGGCACATCCACTCCCCGCGCAATCGCCGCCAACCGCTCCTCGCTGCGCAGCTTGCGTACGCGGAAGAACGTGTACATAGCCGCTATCGGGATTCCGAATATCATCACCACCGCCGCCAGTCCCACAAAGTTGCCGTCCATAACCCCTCCTGATGCCGGCGCTGGGTTGATCGCAGCGCCGGTCTCACCAGTAGTTACGGATGCCTGCGGGAAAAGTTCCCGCGTTGTATTCGCCGCAGGCTGTATCTTGGGTTCCACCTCACTCCAGATTGGCATGTGTATTGGGATAGAACTTGGCGATCATGCGCCCCGTCATCAGTCCGCCTTCGTATTCGGGAATGATCACCTCATCCGCGCCCGAATTACGCATGGCCTGGGCGTAGCGGGATTGCCCGGCCCGAGTAATGATGCGGGCCTTCGGATTCAGCGCCTTCGCCGTCACCGTGATGTATAGATTGTCGGCGTCATTGTCGATCACAATGCAGACACCGCGTGCGCGCTCGATTCCGGCGGACTGCAACACGTCGTGCCGCTTGGCGTCGCCCTGGATCGCGAGCACTTTCTCCTTCAACAGTTCGCGGCACAATCCCTCGTTGGTTTCAATAAGCACAAACGGAATCTTCAAGCGGCTAAGCTGGTCCACCACGGTTCGGCCGACCTGCCCGTAGCCGCAGATGATGAAATGATCGTGCAGTTTGTCGATGCTGACATCGTTCACCATGGTTCTCCAGGCCTCCATACCTTGCCGGTTGAAGATCGTGACCGCTACCCGCTCCGCCACCCAGATTTGAAAAGCAAACACACCGCAGTAAACGAAAATCGAGAAGAGCTTGGTGACATTGTGTACGCGCTTGGGGTCGATTGCGTGCGGCTGGATCATCCAAAACAGGGCGTCTTGCCAGGCCAACCCCTCTAGTCTGCGGTAGACCAGCACACACATCAGGCTGAATCCGGCGAACACTACCAGCGGCAGCCACAACCGGCGCAAGAACAGCAGCAGGATTCGGGCCATGGGGCAGAAATACTACAGCAAGTCTACCCGCATAGCAACGGGGATGCCGATCCTCAAAAAGCGATTACCCGAATCGTCTTCTTGAATTCCCTGGAAAGGAAAAGCCCACCTTCTGCTGGGATTAGCCGGAAGGTGGGTGGGCAGAGCAAAGCGCTTGCTGATCATCGTGAGTAGAGCGCGGTCAGTAGAGCGCGTTGAGTGGAGCGCACCGTGGCAATTCAGCCGCAGCGCACCCCGCGCAAACTCTAATCGAGCTCAATTGAATAGATTCAAGGTGTTGGTGGCATCGTCCACGTAGTAAAGGCCTTGCCCCGGGACCGGTACCAATCCGAACAGAGCGCCTGCGCCCGGCGGGTTACCGCTGCTGTCCAATCGGACCTTGCTGATCTGATTACCGTCAGGAGTAGTGGTGACCAGGTAGCCATTGTTTCCGTTTACCGTCAGGATGTTGCCGCCCGAAGAAACGGTCAGGCCTAGAGGATCGTTGAGGCTTCCACCTTGTGTAACCGTAGCCCCGGTTCCGGCGGACGTGACGCGGAATATCGGATCAGGAATGGCAGCGATGCGGTTGTTGAGGCTGTCGGCCACGTACAGCGTGTCTGCATTGCCGCTGAGGCCCACGCCGGTCGGCCCGATCACCAGCGCCGCAGGATCAGTCCGCTCGGAAAAGCCCGAGCCTATCACGGTGATCGCCTGCAAGGTGGGTATAGCCTCAAACAAGCCGGTAAGGGTTAGCCGCGTTACCGTTCCCTCATGCACTACACTTCCGCCCGCTGCTACGGTTCCGTTCAGGACGTTGGTGACGAACAACTCCGCGCTGGCTCCCGAGTCCAAAGCGGTCATGTCCCACGGACCATCAATCAGCGAACCGTAGAACGTCTCGACAACATTGCCGTTACTATCCAGCACCAGCAGACATCCTGCCTGAGCGGTTGCTGCCGTTCCATCGGTGGTGGGCAAGCTGCCTACGATCACCCACCCACTGCGCAGCGCGGATAGAGCGGTCGTCAAGCCCACGCCGCCTGGGCAGGGACCGGGCAAATTGGTGGCATCGATCTGAGCGAATAGTGTGTTCGTGCCATCCGGAGCAATCTGCACGATGGTTGTGCCTGTACCTTGCAGGTTCGCGCTGCTGTTGAAATTGCTGATCAGGATGTTTCCTTGAATCAGCGAACCCTGACTCTTCGGCACGCGAGCGATGCCATAGGGGTTTATATCGCCGTTGGCCGGAACTGTGGATGCGACGACGCTGATGCCCGGCCGGTTGGAGCGGCCTCCTTGGGCATGGGCGCCGAGACCGCAGACCGCGACCAACGCTACGGCCGTAGCGCAAGCTTTGACCTTGTTAAATCGCTTCATGACTGTCCTCCTGGAAGTACGAGTTGAATGGGGCGGAACGGCGTGGGGATAACCGCACCCGCGCAGGGATTAGTCTGGGGTGCGGGAGGCTGTAGATTGTCAGGGGCTTGTCAGCGAATTGTCAATTTGCTGTCACTTCTCGCGATTTTTCGCTGCACACGCGGTTGATCTCGACCGGTCAGCGAATCAACTGGCGCAACTCGCGCCGCAGAATCTTTCCCGAGGCCGTCTTGGGGACAACGTCCACAAAGTGCACTTCGCGCGGCTGCTTGTAGTGGGTCAGCCGGTCTGCGACGAAGGCACACAACTCTTCTTCCATCTTCTTGCAAGTCACAAATCCATCGCGCAGTGCGACGAATGCGACTGGAATCTCGCCTGCCGCCGCGTCCGGCCGGCCGACCACTCCGCACTCGCGCACCGCCGGATGCTCCAGCAACACCGCTTCCACCTCAGCCGGCGCTACCGGGAATCCTTTGTACTTGATCATCTCCTTGCGACGGTCCACGACTCGGTAGAAGCCTTCGCTATCGCGCGTGACAATGTCACCGGACCAATACCATCCGTCGCGCAGCACGGCCGCAGTGGCTTCCGGCTCTTTCCAGTAGCCCTGCATGAATTGCGGACCGCGCATCACCAACTCTCCCGGCTCGCCCACGGAAACCTCTGCCGTACTGCCAGCCGAAGCGGCCAGATTCTGCTGCCCCATATTTTGCTGCCCCAGCACCCGGCATTCCGTCTGCGCCAGCGGATGCCCGATGGAATCCGGCCGGTAAAGCTCCGGCTCCAGATACCCCACGTGCGTCACCGGCGACGCTTCGGTCATGCCATATCCCTGGCACACTAGGATGCCGGTCAGCGCGGTGAATCTGCGCGCCAGGTCGGGCGCCAGCGGCGCGGCTCCGGACTTCACCCAATGCACTCGGTGATTCCTGGGAAACAGTCCTGCCTCGGCGGCCAGGCATAGCGCGTTCATGGCGGGTGGTACCACGGGCATGGTGGTGATCGATTCCTCCGCGAGCAGCGCGATCAGGTGTCCCGGGTTGAAGCGCGGCATCAGCACCAGCGTGGCCCCCAGCATCAGAATCGGATTCAGCGCCACGTTCAGTCCATAAATGTGATACAGCGGAAGAAAGCAAAGCAGGTTATCCGCCGAGTTCAGCATCGCCGCACCCGGACCGAGTAGCTGATAAACGTTGGCCACCAGGTTGCGGTGGGAGAGCATTACCCCCTTGGGCAGGCCGGTGGTGCCGCTCGAATAAGGCAGCGCCGCTAGAGTTTCATCCGATGGCAGAGCGGGCTCGGGCAGCGTCGCACTCACCGGTTTCAGCAGATCGGAAAACGGCTCGCTTCCGCTTCCCTGCTCTCGCGTGCAAAACACGCGCCGCAAATTCGGCAGCTCGGCAAGGTTAATACCGGAAATATTCGGCCCATCGGTGATCAGCACGACCGCGCCCGAATTCCCCAGCTGATAGCGGACTTCCCGCTCGCGATACGTGGGATTCAGCAGCGTCGGAATCGCCCCGGCCAGCGTGGCGGCATGATAAGCGGCGCAGAACTCCCAGGAATTGCTCAGAAAAATGGCAACCACTTCTCCCGGCTTTACGCCGCCGGCAACCAGCCCGCGCGCCAGAGCTTCCACCGTTTCTCCATATTCCGCATAGGAGAGCCGGCGCCCGCACGAAGTGTCCACCAGAGCCGTCTTCTCGGCATGCTCGCGGCAGGAGTCGAGAATCGCATTGTGTACAAAGATGTTGTTGGGATCGGCATAGAGCTGGGTGCGCAACATGGCCGGGATGATTGTAGCGGAAAGCGCTCAGCCTATGTCGTGAGGAGGGGCGGCCGGAATCAGCCGCCCCTCAAGCTTTCATCACCCCGCGCTGGGCACCGGCACACGAGCACGCGCCGCAAATCGCTCGGACCAGCGGATCTTCCCGGTTACCTGCATCACAACAAACAACGTAATGATGGCGATGACCGTGATCGCCAACCCAGTAAATCCCTTCCAGAAGAACGCATACGAGAACAGCACGAGGTAGATCAATTGTGCTGTGCCAGCCTCCAGCGCGGCGAACCGCAGTCCCACTACCAACCGCAGGTAGCTAACCACCAAGCCCACTGAAACGGCCGAGGATAGAATCATGGCGGCATGGATCGAGATGTGGTCCACCGAATAAGCCAAAAGCAGATGGAAAGCGAAAAAAGCCGTCGCCAGAAAGAAGTAGTTCATAGGATGCAGATCGATGTTGCGCAGCGTGGTGATGATGAACATGAGAAAAAAGAAGAAGAACAACGACACTGGAGCGGCATAGCTGATTTCGCCCGCCAGCGGCCCCGGCTGCGGCTTCTGCGGCATGGTCATGCCGATCTGAAAACCTGATACCAGATTCGAGTATTGCCAAGTCAATTGCCAGCCGCCGGGGATGAGTTGTTTCGAGGTGGGCGAGAGCGTGTCATCGGCGAAGTCGATGTCCCGGAAATTCGTCTGCATCGTGAGCATGAAATCGCGAGCCTGGGCGATGCCGTCGCCCAACTGGTAGCGCCAGCAATCCAGCCCCTGCGAACGATACGCCACGTGCAAGCGGGCGGTGTCTCCGGGGCCCATCGTCGCCTGCCCCACCGTGCCTTGATCGTCGGTAGTGAGTGCGACGGTCTGCTCGTTCACTTTCATCTGCAGATCGTCGTAAATCGCTTTCTGTGCGGGAAATTTCAGGCGGAAGTCTACCGTTTGTGCTTTCACCGTATTGTTCTGGAAGGTATAGTCTCCCGCGAAGTCGACCGCATAGGTGCTGTACCAGAGCAATCCCTTCTGCCGTGGAGTGAGATGGAAGTTCACATGAATCCGGCTTGCTTCCACGGGTAGCGGAACCTGCCGCTGCACGTTCTCGCTGTGAACCACGACCTTGCCATTCTCCACCGTGGTCGAGCTGACCACGTCGGTGAGAGTGTAGGTCGCCGTCGGTGGAGACTGTTGTTGCGATGTGCCCCAGGTGGAAGCCACTTGGCCCTGCAGTTTCTCATTGCTACCGTAGGTGCGGGAAAATATGGTTGCACCCAGAATTACCCACGCAATGGAAGTACACACGAAGATGAACGCCAATGCCAGAATTTGTCGAAGCAAAGATTCCCTCCTCTTGCGATAGATCGCACAGCTTCGATTGCAAGGACGTTGCCGCAGCGGATTCGTTGAGAGCAGAGAAGTTAGGGTTACTTGACCGGCCCAGCTGTGTCAGCGGAAACACGTGTGTGTCATGGCATAGACAGCTCAGAATTGACTTTTGCGAATGGCGTTAGCTGGCTAGCCTGCGCAGAAACTCCTGCTCGTCCATGCGGTATTTGAAAGCCTTACGACCGTCGATGAAGACGACCGGCACTTCGTCGCTGAACTGCCGCCGCAGTTCGGTGTCGCTATCGACGTCCACTTCCTGCCAGGTGAAACCACCGCGGCGAGAGAGCTTCGTGAGGCTTTCCTTGACCACTTCGCAAAGATGACACCCCTTGCGCGAGTAAACTACGACTTGGCGGGACTCTGACACGCCGCGATTGTACCGTCACCGCCTCACCTTCTGGCAAGAAAAAAGAACTCAGTGGTCCGTCGCACGAAATCGCTTTCCCGGTTCAGGAGTAAAATTCCAAGATGGTCGCTTCCGAGCACAAACCTCTGCGCGGCAAGGCATGCCTCATCACCGGCGGCGCCCAGCGTTTGGGACGCGCCTCGGCTCTCGCTCTGGCCGAGGCTGGCACCGATGTCGCTATCACGTTTCGCACTTCCGCCCGCGAAGCCAAGCACACCGTCGTCGACCTTTCCAGTCTTGGCGTGCGCGCCTTCGCCCTGCACTGCGACGTCACCGACGAAGCCAGCGTTAAAACCATGATGAAAGAAGCCGGACGCGAACTGGGCCGCATCGACATCCTGGTTAACAACGCCGCCAACTATGCCACGGCTGATTTCGAGCACCTCACCCTACACCAGTGGGATGCGATGTTCGCGTCGAACACTCGCGGACCATTTCTGGTCTCGCGCGAAGCCCTGAAGTGGATGCGCCGAAAGCGGCCGGGCTCGAAGCGCTCGGATCAAATCGAAGCCAAAATCATTCACATAGGGTCGCTTGGCGGCTTGCGCCCCTGGGCAACGCATGCGCATTACTGTTCGTCCAAAGCCGCGTTGCACATGCTGACCAAGGTCATGGCAAAAGCTCTGGCTCCGGAAATTGCCGTCAACGCGGTCGCGCCCGGCATGATCGATCTGGGCGAGAAGTCGGCCGCACCGTTCATGCGCCGGATGGCAAAGCAAACTCCAATGGAGCGCAACGGCCGCGGCGATGAAATTGCCGCCGCCGTCCTGTTCTTTGCCACCGCACCGCAGTTTATTACGGGTCAGATTCTTGCTGTGGACGGAGGGCTGGGTCTCTAGCGGATCACTCTCACGCTTCCGCCGAAGTGGGGTCGATAATCCGCTTCACCTCCGAGACCCGGTTTGCTGGAAAGCCGCCTTGTTTGGCATGTTCCCGGACCATCGCTTCATTGGGGGCAATATAAACACAATAGATTTTGTCTTGCGTAACGTAGCTCTCGAGCCACTGAATCTGCGGTCCTAGGTTCTTCAGGACGCTGCAAGATTTCTGCGAAATCGCCAGAAACTGATCTGGCGGTAAACTTCCCACGCCTGGAATCTCCCGCTCGATGACATATTTTGGCATCTCTTCCTCCGTTTGATAGGTGTAGCTGCGAAATGGCTGACCTTTCGCCGGAAGATTTTATTCTGCGCGCCGGAAAATAGCTACCCGATGTGGAGCTTAGCCTCCCTCTTTCTGTACGGTTCCGACTCAGGGTATAGTGGGGCGAATGAAGAAAAATGGAAACGCAGTTTCGTCAAAAGCTTTCACAGCGACTGCCCCTCGCGTCGCAGTCGCCATCATGGCGGCCGGCAAAGGCACACGGCTCAAGTCCCAGCTTCCCAAGGTCCTGCACGAAGTAGGCGGCAAGCCGCTCCTCGCTCATGTGATTGCAGCGGCCACTCGGGTCGTCCCGCCGAATGATGTCTTCGCCGTCATCGGTCACGAAGCCGACCGCGTCCGCTCCGCCGTGGCCCACACCGGCGTTAATTTCGTGCTGCAGGCGGCACAGCGCGGCACGGGCCACGCTCTGATGGTTGCCCAGCCGGCACTCTCCAGCTACGACCACGTCATCGTTCTCTCCGGTGACGCTCCGCAGATCACGCCCCAGACCATCGCCCGCCTGCTCAACTTCCATCTCGACGAGCAGGCCGCCATGACTTTGCTCAGCGCCGACCTTGACCACCCGACCGGCTACGGCCGCGTTCTGCGCAAGAGCCCCCGCAGCGCCGAGGTCCAGGCCATCATCGAAGAAAAGTCCGCCAGCCCCGCCCAGAAAAGGATCCGCGAGATCAACGCCGGTTTCTACGTCTTCGCCGTGCCGCAGTTGTTCTCGCACATCCAGAAACTCTCCACCGCCAACCCTCACGGAGAGTACTACCTCACCGACATGGCCGAGGTTCTGCGTAAGGCCAGAGAACGCGTTGTAGCGTGGAAAACGGAAAACTCCGCCGAAGTTCTCGGCGCCAACACACGAGTCGAACTCTCTTTCATTGACTACCAGATGCGCATGCGCAAGTGCCATGAACTCATGGCCGAGGGCGTCACCATCTTCTATCCTGCGACCTGCGTGATCGACAACGATGTCGAAATCGCCCCTGACACCGTGATCGAGCCCTTTGTGCAGATTCTTGGCAGGACACGCGTCGGCACGGCCTGCCGCATTCGTTCCTACTCTGTGATCCGCGATTCCGAAATCGCTGACGGCGTCCTCATTCGTCCCGGCTGCATTCTGGAGGAAGCCCGCATCGGCCCCAGCGCCGTCCTCGGCCCTTATTCCCATCTGCGGCCGGGCAGCGACATTGGAGAAGGCGCGCACGTCGGCAACTTTGTCGAGACCAAGAAGATCAAGCTAGGCAAGGGATCCAAAGCCAACCACCTCACCTATCTGGGCGACGCCGAAATCGGCGCGGGCGTCAACATCGGCGCGGGGACTATTACCTGCAACTATGATGGCGTGGCCAAACACACAACTGTGATCGGGGATGGAGTCTTCATCGGCAGCGACAGCACTCTGGTCGCGCCCGTGCGCGTGGGCAAAGGTGCCTACGTCGGTGCAGCATCGTGCATCACCGAAGATGTTCCCGAAGACGCCCTCGCCGTCGGCCGCGCCCGACAGGTTGTGAAGGAACGCTGGGCCCGCGAGAAGCGTGCTGCCCGCAAGCCAACGACGGAGGCAGAAAAACCGCCTTCTTAAGGGATCCGGTAGCTTAGAGGACCACGACATGGCAATTCCGTATTACCACGTTGATGCATTCACGAGTGAGCTCTTTGCCGGTAATCCGGCGGGGGTCTGCATCCTTTCCGCCTTTCTCGCGGATAGCATCATGCAGAAAATTGCGGCTGAGAACAGGCACAGCGAAACCGCTTTTGTTGTTCCTCGCGTGGATGGTGATTTCGACCTGCGCTGGTTTACACCCAAAGTCGAAGACGACCTATGTGGGCACGCGACCCTGGCATCCGCCTATGTGCTCGCGCTGCGGAAACACAACGAGTGGCCGGTTCGCTTTCACACCCGCGGCGGCATGTTGACCGTCGCTCAGGACGTCGTCCAGAACGTCGTCCAGAACAACGACAGCTTCGAGATGGACTTTTCCGTCATGCCAGCCCAGCCATGCCACACGCCAGTCGGCCTCTTACGAGCCCTGGGTCTGAAAAGCATAGGTTTGAAAGCGGCGCTAGTAATGAAATCTCGCGACTACCTCGTGGTATTGGATCAGGCTGAGCAAGTGCGAGAGCTCTCGCCCGATTTTGCCGCTCTTGCCAAACTGGATGCGGGCAACGGAACGATTGTTACCGCTCCCGGCGAGGGCAACGTGGATTACGTGTGCCGAATGTTTCTACCGTCGGCCGGCATCGATGAGGACCCCGCCACCGGCTCGATACACTGCACACTGGCTCCCTATTGGGCGGGGCGGCTGGGTAAGCACACGTTTCGTGCGCAACAACTCAGTGCCCGCGGTGGAACCGTGCGGTGCACAATCGCCGGCGATCGCGTAAAGATCGTTGGCCAGGCACGCTTGTACCTTCAAGGCACGCTCGAACTCTAAAGCGTCTGCCTCCAAGCGAGAACCTGACACGCACTCCTTGATTAGGCCAAAAGCACCGAGACTCGGTTTCCTCCGTGTCTCGGTACCGGAGCCTGCCCTGAGCGAAGCCGAAGGGTGGTGAATTTGTTTTTCTTTCCTAGCGCGGAAACGGCCTTAGTGCGAAACCGCCGTGAACAACTCCGAGTGCATCAGCCCTTGGAACTGCTGGTCGTTCGCCTTGAAGTGAAACTGCACATTCGAGCCATCGGAATCCACACTGGTGTTATCCATGGCCACTTTTTCCGAAGCACTAGCGCTCATCTTCTTGTAGAGCAGACCGGCCTTCACTAGGGAAGACAGCGTCGCAGCGCTTAAGGTATCGGAAGTGACCACGGTAAGATCGAAGTTCACGCCGCTGGTAAAGTTCATGCTGTAACGCGAACCCAGCAAGCGTTTCTTGATGGTATCGAAGTCGGCGACCTTGGAGGCTTCGCCCAGGGCCGAGTGCATCACGTTCTGCGTGCCCAGTTGGTCCAGAATGCTCCACACCGGCCCCGAATCCACGTCTGACATCATGTCGGACATGATCGAGTTGGTATCCAGGTTCAAGATATCTCCATCGCGCGTATCCAGCGCCAATTTCACCGCCGAAATCTCACCGAACAGTAGCGTGCTGTCGTCCAGAAAGGTCATCACCATTCCGCCATCCATGGGATAAATATTCGCCAGGCGATACTTCGTCGGCTTGATCTTCCGCAGTGTCATCTTTTTGATAACGGCCTTCATGGCAAACGGTCCCGCGGCCACACCCACTCCCTTGATTCCCTGCTTCGCGGTACGGAATGAGGCGAAGGTGAGCGTGTCCACATCCTTGTTAGGGTCGATTCCGACGCCCTTCAGGGCTGCCTCAAACTCCTTGATGTTATCGGGCATGAGTTGCTCTTTGAGCTGCATCGCGGTCGGCGAGTCCTTCAGCGCACGATAATCCACTGAAATCAACTGCTGCAGATCCGCCGGAACCACCGCGCGTGCCGACGAATTGAGCGGCATGGCATCGGCGATGCCCACAAGAAACACAGCCAGCAAAGCGGAGGCTAGACAAGTCTTAATGGTTTTCATAACGGCTTCGGTCCTCATAAAGATTTTCCCAGATGGGTTTTCTATAGACAACGGTACTTCACCAACATGAACGGGACACGGCCCGCTCCTTGCGAGTTAGATGCTGCTTCTGGCCTTCCTGTTACTACAGTCATCCTATTCTAAGCCAGCTAACCAGTTCCCTGCCCGGCCAAAGGTGCTAGCCCCGTGATCAATTTGGGGCAACATCCACCGCCGGGAGCGATTGCGCTATCCAGCGCGGGCAAGTCGATGTAAGATGCACTCTGGCCTGCTAGGGCTACCGCTCCCAAACAACTCCTGTTTTGGGGGCCTAGAAATCAGGGGACTATTGAAAATCCTACTCTACAACCCCGACAATGGGGTCACGCGCAATTTCATGCCGCACCTCTGGATGTTCCTCTTACAGTCTCTAACCCCGACCGGGCACGAAGTTGTGCTCATCGACGGCAACGCTCAGCCGATGGACGAAGCTGGGATTGCTCGTTATGTCCTCGAACAGAAGGTTGATCTGGTCGGCATCGGCGCCATGACCAGAATGATCGCCAAGGCCTATCGCATGGCGGACGCGGTAAGGGCCGTGGGCGTGCCCGTGGTCATGGGCGGCCCTCACGTCACAGAAATGGCGGACGAGGCTTTAGGCCGCGATGGCGGCTCGCGTCACGCCGATGCCGTGGCTCTGGGCGAGGCCGATGAGACCTGGCCGCGGATTGT
>Ga0302320_10002123_pt1 | contig 47206 bp, 46 predicted proteins | sample Bog_T0_3_FD_202130 | JGI IMG/M metagenome (GOLD analysis project Ga0302320, IMG submission 202130) | Peat permafrost microbial communities from Stordalen Mire near Abisko, Sweden - Bog_T0_3 | ecosystem: Environmental > Terrestrial > Soil > Wetlands > Peat | place: Sweden: Abisko, Stordalen Mire... | reverse complement strand
AAAAGCAGCCAGACGGAGCAGGTTTCTTCGGGTTACGGGCCACCGGGAGCCCGTTTCATGTGTGAGCGTATCCATCAGTACTATGTTCTCTTCCGTTAGGCCCGCGGGACTAACGATTTCGTTATCGAAACTGATATGCTTTATTGTCGTCTACAGGTTAAATTATGACTGAAAATCTACCCGAATCGACAGACGAAGTATCGACGTCCCCGAGGCGTCAAACCATTCTGGTCGTGGAAGACGAGCAGGACCTGCGCAGCCTGGTGGCGAACGTACTGGCTGAGTATGGCTACAAGGTGGTCACGGCCGCCAATGGCACCAAGGCGATTGCTCTGATTTCGAAGATGGACTCCCCGCCGGATCTGCTGCTCACCGACGTGGTGATGCCCGGCATGAGCGGGCCGATGCTGGCCGATCAGTTGCTGGCGAAGTTTTCCGGCGCGCGCGTGCTGTTCATGTCGGGCTACGACGAGCGGCAGGTGGTGCAACGCTATGTGGTGGAAAAGGGGTTCGCGCTTATCGCGAAGCCGTTCCAGCTGCATAGCCTGTGCGCGGCCGTCAAGAAGGCGATGGAAGCGACGCCGGCTCTGGTGGAGAGCGACGTCGGGCCGGAGCAGATCCACTGAGCAGGCGGACTCCGGGAGAACAGGCGGCGCGGCGCTGGCTGATTTCAGGCCGAGTGCAGGGTGTTGGCTACCGCAACTTTGTTGAGTACGAAGCACGCGCTCTGGGTGTGACTGGCTGGGTTAGAAACCTGGACGACGGCCGCGTGGAAGCTTATGCGGTGGGCACGCCGGAGCAACTGGACACGCTGGCCGCGCGGTTGCATCAGGGTCCGCTGATGGCTATTGTGCGCGGGCTTGAACAAATTGAGGCGGAAATGCAGCAATTGGGTTCCTTTCATACAAAGTAGTTGCGCCCCTCCGTTTGTGCGCTTCGCGCCAAACCTACTGCGGCGCGCTACCCTAAACCATTGGAGCCTGCACCGACTTGGACACACTGAAGAAGCTGATACGCGAGGTCCCGGATTTTCCCAAACCGGGCATTTTGTTCTATGACATCACGACGCTGCTGAAGGACCCGCGCGGGTTGCGCGGCACGATCGACGCCCTGCGAGCGCAATATGTGGGGGCCGAGGTGGATATCGTGATCGGCATCGAATCGCGCGGCTTTATCTTTGCGCCGGCGCTGGCTTATGCGCTGGGAGCGGGGTTCGTGCCGGTGCGGAAGCCGAAGAAGCTACCGGCGGAAATAGCGTCGATTTCCTACGACCTGGAGTATGGCAGCGATACGCTCGAAGTGCATAAAGATGCCATCTTTGAGGGCTGCCGCGTGCTCATTGTGGACGACCTTCTGGCCACGGGCGGCACGGCGCGGGCGGTAACGCAGCTGGTGGAAGGGCTGGGCGGCAAGGTGGCCGGGCTGGGCTTCGTGGTGGAACTGACGTTCCTGAATGGGCGTGGGAAGCTGAACGGGTACGACGTTTTCTCGCTGCTGCAGTACGACAAATAAGTGGCCGTACGACAAATAGGCTGTAGTATGACAAGTAAATCATGACGCGCACGGCTCGCGTAAGGGCATACGCCAAGCTCAATCTCGGGTTGCGGGTACTCTACAAGCGGCCCGATGGATACCACGAGCTACGCACGATCTTTCAGACGATCTCGCTCGCCGATAGTCTGGAGATCTCGTTTGCGGCTGCGAAATCGACCGTGATCGCGATGGAGGGGACGCCGGAGATTCCCGATAATCTGGCGGAGCGCGCGGCTCGGCTGGTGATGGAAGCGGCAGGACGGCATGGCGCGGTCGGGCTGCGGCTGAATAAGTACATTCCGGCGGGCGCAGGTTTAGGCGGCGGGTCTTCCGACGCGGCGGCGGTGCTGCTGGCGCTGCCGGTGCTGGCGGGCGTGCGGTTCCCGATGGAGCAGTTGGCTGCGATGGCGGCGAAACTGGGCAGCGACGTGCCTTTTTTCCTTTATGGAGGGACGGCGCTGGGGCTGGGTCGCGGCGAGGAGCTTTATCCGTTGCCGGACCGCACGGCGGAACAGGCACTGCTGGTGGTGCCGGCCGTTCACTCGTCCACGGCGGATGCGTACCGCGACCTGTCTGTTACATTGACAAATGTTGGGTTACAAAATAAACTGGATAGTTTCCAGCGCAGTACCTGGGGGGGCTGTTCCGGAGAAGATAAACCCATCTTAATCAACGATTTTGAGGACGCAGTGCTGGCTCGTTATCCGCAACTGGACGGGATTCGGGAAAGATTACGGCGGGCCGGGGCGACACGTGTGGCAATGACCGGATCGGGTTCGGCCATCTTCGGGATATTTGATAACAATTCCGGCGGCGCTTCGGGCAACCCAGGCAAGCTGGAGCGGGCGCGTTTAGAGTGGGAAAAGCGGGCGGAAGCGGGCGAACGGGCATTTTCGGTGTCATTCGTGAGCCGAACGCGTTATCAGGGCGCATGGCGGCGAGCGCTCAATCAGGACAGGAAAGGTAACAACATATGGCCGCCCCAAAGCCGGCACGCGCGATGAATCCGGAACGGATCAAGATCTTCACCGGCAGCGCTAACCCGGCGCTGGCGCAGGAAATCTGCGCGCATCTCGGGCTTCCGCTCGGCGAGTTGAACATCCGTACCTTCGCCGACGGTGAGATACACCTGCAGATACTGGAAAACGTGCGCGGCGCGGATTGCTTCGTGGTGCAGCCCACGTGCGCGCCGGTGGAATTCCATCTGATGGAGATTCTGCTGACGATGGACGCGCTGAAGCGGGCCTCGGCGGAGCGCGTGACGGCGGTGCTGCCTTACTACGGCTACGGCCGGCAGGATCGCAAGGATAAGCCGCGCGTGCCGATTTCGGCCAAGCTGGTGGCGTCTCTTCTGGAGCGCGCGGGAGCGGACCGGATCATGGCGCTTGACCTGCATGCCGCGCAGATTCAGGGCTTTTTCGATGTGCCGGTGGACCACCTGTTTTTCCGCCCGGTGACGGTGGATTATCTGAAATCGCAGGGCAAGGGCGACTTGACGGTGGTTTCGCCGGACGCCGGCGGCGTGGAGCGCGCGCGGTCGATTGCGAAGCGGTTGAATGCTCCGCTGGCGATTATCGATAAGCGGCGCGAAGAAGCTAATGTGGCCGAAGTGATGAATGTGATTGGCGACGTGGAAGGGCAGAATTGCCTGCTGGTGGACGATCTGATCGATACGGCGGGGACTCTGGTGAAGGGCGCGGAGGCGCTAATGGAGCAGGGCGCGGCGAGTGTGACGGCTTGCGCTACGCACGCGGTGCTATCGGGACCGGCGATTGAGCGGATACGGAAATCGGTGATTCGGGAAGTGGTGGTGTCGAATTCGATTCCGCTGACGGAAGAGGGACGGAAGTGCGGGAAGATCCGGCAGCTGTCGGTGGCGCCGCTACTGGCTTCGGCGATTCAGTCGATTCACGAGGAAACTTCGGTCAGCCAGTTGTTTTTGTAAGGGGCTTCGTCGCCGTCTGGGGAACCGAGCGATGCGGTTTCCCTTGCAGCACCAGCCTCCGCTTCGATACAATTGGCTGCTTCCCCCATGCTGGATAACCTGGTCATCGTCACGTACTTCCTGATCGTCTTCGGCATCGGCATCTACCACTCCCGCCGTCAGAAAGAAACCACCAGCGAATACTTCCTCGCCGGCCACAGCGTTGGCTGGTTCGCGGTGGGCGCGTCGCTGTTCTCCACCAACATCTCAAGCGAGCACTTCATCGGACTCGCCGGCTCCGGCGCCACCAGCGGGCTCGCCGTCGGCTGCTACGAATGGTCCGCCAGCTTCTGCCTCTTCATTCTCGGCTGGCTCTTCGTCCCCTACTACCTGAAATCGAAGGTCTTTACCATGCCGGAATTTTTGGAGCGCCGCTTCGATTCGCGCTGCCGCTGGTACCTGACCGTCGTCTCAATCATTGCATACATCTTCACCAAGATCTCCGTGCATCTGTTCGCCGGAGCCATCCTGATGCGCAGCGTACTTGGCTGGGATTACCTGACAACCTCGATATTGCTTGTCGTGGCCACCGGTATTTACACCATCACCGGGGGCCTCAAGGCTGTAATCTACACCGATCTCTTCCAGTCCTTCGTGCTTATCACGGGAGCCATCGTGCTCAGCGCCGTCGGTCTGTACCACATCGGCGGTTTCGCCGGACTGCGCGGCGCACTGCCGCCGGACTTCTTCCACATGATCAAGCCCGCCAGCGATCCGGTCTACCCCTGGGTCGGCACCATCTTCGGGACGATGATCCTCGGAATCTGGTATTGGTGTACGGATCAGTCAATCGTGCAGAAAACCCTGAGCGCGAAGAATCTCGAAAACGCCCGCAAAGGCACGTTTCTCTGCGCTAGCCTGAAGATCCTGCCGGTCTTCATCCTCGTGCTCCCCGGCCTGATCGCGAAAGCCCTTTACCCTACCGTTGTGACCGGCGACAACGCCTATCCAACCCTGGTACTCCGGCTCCTCCCGCGCGGCCTGGTGGGCCTGATGGTAGCGGCGCTCCTGGCCGCGCTCATGTCCGCCATGAGTTCCGTGCTGAACTCGTGTTCCACGCTGATCACGATGGACGTTTTCCGCAAGACCCATCCCCACGCCAGCGAGAAGCGTCTGGTCTTCGTGGGGCGCGTAGCCACCGGCGTCATCGTGGCCATTAGCATCCTCTGGGTGCCGCTGATCAAGTACCTCAGCAACGAGATTTACCAGTATCTGCAAAGCGTGCAGGCCTACATTGGCGCGCCGATCACCGCGACTTTCCTCGTGGGGGTCCTCTGGAAGCGGGCAACCGCAAGAGCGGCGTTCACAACGCTGGTCACCGGAGGCCTTCTCGGTGCCGGCCGCTTCATCATGGACGTCATGCACGACGCTTTTAAGATGGACCTGGGCGTCTGGAACAACCTGGTAAAGTTCAGCTTCCTGAACTATAGTGTGCTGGTGTTTCTCTTCTGCGTGCTGCTGATGTTCTCTATCAGCCTGCTGGAACCACAGCGAACTGCCGCCGCGGAAGAGAAGCTGACGGTCCAGTGGGGCGGAGGCGGCCGCCGCATCTTCGATAAAGTGGACGTTGCGTGGACGGGGCTCGTCGGCACCTTTATCGTGGGCTTGTGGGTACACTTCAGCTAACGCGGGCAGGACGCCGGTATGCGCTTCTGGGTGACGAAGAACAGCGAGGTGTCGGTCCGCGAACAACTCGTTCGGCAGGTCATCCTCGCGATTCTCAGCGATGATTTGCCGGCGGGCCGCAAACTCCCGAGTACGCGATCCATAGCGCGCCGCTACAAGATCCACGCCAACACGGTGAGCGCGGCATACCATCATTTGCTCGAACAGGGATGGCTGGAGTTGCGCCGCGGCAGCGGCTTGTATGTGCGAAATCGCGTCTCGGGCGATCCGGGTGGAAACGAACTGGGCAGCCTTTTGTCCCATGTGCTTCTCCGGGCACGCGAATTGGGCCACGCGCCAGAAGATGTACTGAGCCGGATGGAACGGCTGATTCACCCGGCAAAATACAGGCGAATCGTAGTGGCGGAACCCGAACCAGCGATGCGCGCGGTCCTTGCCGCGGAAATCGGTGAATCTCTGAGCCTGCCTGTAGTGCCAGTCGGCATCGCGGGATTGTCCGAGCTCGACGACCCGACGGATTGCCTTATAGCGGTCTTGCCTACCCGAGTGCCCGATGCCAGAAGGCAACTCGCGCCCGGGACCGCATTGTTTGAGATTCGGCTGCGCTCCGTGCGTGGTTCGCTTGAAGGGCAAACGCGACCAGGCCGGAATGCTGTAGTCACTCTGATCTCCGCTTCGGAGGACTTTCGACGATGGGCACGGGCCATGTTGATCGCCGTGGGAATTGAACCCGACTGTCTGTGCGAGGTTGACACCGCGGACCCGGACTGGCAGCAACGCGCGCGTTCCGGGACGCTCGCCATTGCCGATGTGGTTGCGGCGCGCATGCTGCCGGCTGAGTTCCGGCCTCGTGTGTTTCGGGTGATTGCCGACGAGGGCATTGCCGAGATGAAGCAACTCTGCGCCGGTTAGGGGTGTGGCGCTCATCAAACCGCCACAACAAGCGCCTTTCGGAAGGGTGATTCGAACTATTCTGAATTCGTTATGAAACGAATTCTACTTCAACTCCCTTCCGTGCTCGCCATCCTCGCTGTGACGCTGCCGTTGCGTGCCGCCGATTCCGTCACAGTCGACTGGGAACAGATTTGCCGAAAGGCGTCCGATCACGAGGTGGTCATCAAGACGACAGCCGGAGAGAATGTTGATGGCTACTGTATTGGGATCGACGTCAATGAAGTGTCCGTCAACGTCAAAGGCAAACGAGTAAAGGTTGCGCGAGATCAGGTCGTTAAACTCCTGGTGCTCCGTCGCCCCAGCCAACTGAAGGCCCTGGGGCACGGCGTGCGTGACGGCTTGCACTATGGCTTTAACGCGCTCTTCTCGCCCGCGATGCCTATTGGGGTGGTCGCGATCCCGGGATCGATCGTGTGGGGTGTTGTGGCCACGCCTTTCTGCGCACTGGGCGACCTGAAGGCGAAGCTGAGCCACAATACGGAGATCAAAATCAAATGAGACAATCTGTATTCATTCGCGCTGCCGTTACGATCCTGGCGGCCGCTCTTCCGCTTTACGCGCATAAGCCGATCGAAGTTCCCTGGGATCAGCTATGTCAGCGAACTGCGGACCACGAGATAGGTATTAAGGTGGTAACTGGCGAAACGGTTTACGGCTATTGCGTGCAAGTCGACGCAAGCGTAGTAGTGACCGACGACGACAATGACCGGCGCTTCTTGGTAAAACGTAGTGATCTGATCCGTATTCGGATGTATCCAACGCGCCATTCTCTTCGTGATTGGGCGGAAACGGTTGGTGAGTATCTCGGCGCGGGATTTCACTCGGCTGTGGGATTGATCCTTATACCGGTGACCCTGGTTGCGGGCGCTGTCATCTTTCCGTACTGTGCCGTCATTGACCTGAGAGCGGTACTCATAGGCTCCACGGAAATCAGGCCGAAATAGCCGCTACCCCACCAAAAACACAGCCGTCTGCGCCCGTAAATTCGGCAGCCAGTTCACCTTCTTCGATCCCGATAAAAAGTATCTCCGCTCAATCGGAAATCCATTCTTCCGGCAAAGATCCTCAAAATCGTTGATCGAAAGAAAATGGATATTGGGCGAGTTATACCAGTCATAGGGAAACAAGTCCGTTTTCGGAGCCTGCCCGCTGAACAGCATCGCCGCCCGCACGGTCCAGTGCCCGAAGTTCGGAAATGAAATGATCGCCTTCCGCCCCACACGCAGCATCTCCGTCAGCACCTGCAGCGGCGCACGCGTCTCTTGGAGCGTCTGGCTCAGAATCACGTAATCGAAAGCTTTGTCCGGATAATCCGCCAACCCCTCGTCGATATCTCCCTGATACGCCGAGACGCCGCGCGCAATCGCCTTCCGCACATTCTGCGCTTCAATCTCCACCCCGCGCGCGAGCACCTTCTTATTGGTCGCGAGCCAGGCCAGCAGCAGTCCCTCGCCGCATCCCAAATCCAGCACGCGCGTGCCGGGCTGAACGATCTCGGCAACGATCTTGAAGTCCGGCCGCATCTCCAGCGTGGCCGTGCTCATGCAGCCTCCGCCGCGCGCGCCGTGCTATCCAGAAAGCCGCGCACCAGTTCCGTCTGCTCCGCTACGTCCACCAGAAACGCATCGTGCCCGTAGTTCGATTGCAGATCGCAGTACGCCACGTCGCCGTTGATCCGCCGCAGCACCCGCACAATCTCCTGCGACTGGTAACTCGGATACAGCCAGTCCGAGGTGAAACTAATCACCAGAAACCGCGTATCCACCGACTTGAACGCATCCACCAATCGCCCGGTACCATTCGTCAGATCGAAGTAATCTTCCGCCTTCGTGATGTATAAGTATGAGTTCGCATCGAAGCGCGACACAAACTGATTGCCGCGATAACGCAGGTAACTTTCCACTTCGAAATCCACGCCGAAGTCGAAACCGAACTTCTCCTTTTCGCGCAATCGTCGCCCGAACTTCTCGCGCATCGATTCGTCGCTCATGTATGTAATGTGGCCCACCATGCGTGCCACCGAAAGCCCGCGCGCCGGCGGCTTCGTCTCGTAGTAATCGCCTTCCGACCAATCGGGATCCGCCATGATCGCCTGGCGTCCAACCTCATTGAATGCGATCTGTTGCGCGCTGTGCCGCCACGTGGTCGCAATCGGAATTGCCGAGAGTACTATCTCGGGATAGCTCACCGCCCACTCGAGCGCCTGCATTCCACCCATCGATCCGCCTGCGGCGCAAAGCAGTCGCTTGATACCGAGCGAATCCACCAGCATCTTCTGCAGCCGCACCATATCGCGGATCGTGATCACGGGAAACGAAAGCGCATACGCCTTGCCCGTAGCCGGGTTCACACATCCCGGTCCGCTGGTCCCCTGGCATCCGCCCAGCACGTTGCTGCAAATGATGAAGTATCGGTCGGTATCGAACGCCTTGCCCGGCCCGATCATGTTGTCCCACCAGCCCGGTTTGCCCTCATGACTCACGCCAGCCGCGTGCGCATCGCCGGTAAACGCATGTCCGATCAGAATCGCGTTGCTGCCCGCGGCATTCAGCTTGCCGTATGTCTCATAGGCGATCTCAACGGGGGTCAGCGTCACCCCGCAATCGAGTGGTATGCTGTCGAATCTGGCTGTCTGTGTCTCAACTACCATCGTGGGCAACCTCATATTAACAAGGGAACCGCAATAGACTGGAACTTGAAGACCCGCGTCCATACATCCCTCGCCGTCGTCCTGCTTGCCGCTACTCTCACGGCCAGCGGACCAGCCTGGCGCGAGGCTATCCCCGGCTATCTTTACCAGTTTCCCCGCGATCACTTCGAGCATCAAGACTTCCGCACCGAGTGGTGGTATTACACAGGTAATGTGGTGGATGCGCGCGGTAAACGGTTCGGCTTTGAGCTCGTCTTCTTTCGCCAGGGCCAAAGCCGCACCACGGATAACCCCTCCGCATGGGCGGTGAAAGACCTGTATCTGGCCCATGCCGCCCTCACCGATATCGACGGTAAACACTTTTGGTACGATGAAAGGCCCAATCGTGAAGGACCGGGCATTGCTGGCGCGTCGTTCGCTCAGCAGCGTATCTGGAACGGCAACTGGCAAGCGAAATGGAACGGCGAAGCGCAGACTCTCGACGCCGTCACGACCGCGTTCCGTTTCCACCTCGATCTGAAGCCTCAAAAGCCCTTCGTGATCAACGGAGAGAACGGCCTTAGCCGGAAAGCCGAAGGGCAGGGAAGAGCGTCATACTACGTCTCGTTTCCATTGCTTTCCGTCAAGGGCCAAATCACTGGAGCCGACGGCACGCACGACGTGACCGGTCAAGCCTGGATGGATCACGAATGGTTCACCGAGCAACTAGCCGGCGATCAGATCGGCTGGGACTGGTTCAGCATCCAACTCGACAACAACACGGAACTGATGCTCTTCGAACTACGCAGGCAGGATGGCAGCATCGATCCATACTCGTCCGGCACCTTCATCGACGCCAAAGGCCAGTCCCATCATCTGACGCGCCCCAACTTCACGCTGGAACCGCTGACCAGGTGGGGCAAGTACCCGATCGCGTGGAAGATTCGGGTACCGGCGCTGAACCTCGACCTGATCTCGAAGGCCGCGCTCGAGAACCAGGAGCTGCGCTCTCAGACCGGCCCGAGCTACTGGGAGGGCTCTGTCACTTACGAGGGCACCGAACGCGGCGTCGGCTATTTGGAGATGACCGGTTACAACGGTCCGGTCCATTTCTAAAGTGGTCGAATTCAAGGCCAGGTGCCTCGCACTGATCGACGAAGTCGCCAGGACAGGCGGTGCCATCGCAGTTACCAAACGCGGCCAGCCAATGGCTACCCTGAATCCCGTGCTGAAAGAAGAGAAGTCGAGCAGCGGCAGTCTGAAAGGAAGCTCCACATTCCCGACGAAGTTCTCATGGCGGATTATTCCGATCTCTACGACTGTGTCCGTGAGAGAGAGAACTTCGGACTCTGACCTCTCATCTTCTGCTTGCTACTCATGCTCCGATCGCCTGGCTCGGCGAGTCCCGAAAGCTCTCCCGTGAGTAGGATCGTGTCATGAGCGAGGCAGTATGGCACGGGCAACCACTGGTTGTAAGTGGCATCAAACTGATGGAGATTACAATCGTACCAAATGGGCGGCTGCGTTTATCAATCGCAGAGATTCTCGCAGCCCTCGAACCCGGCGGAGACTTTTTGCATCATTCCCATCAGTCTCGAAATTGCCCGTGAGGTCGCTGCTGTCGGAGACTCCCTTAGCGCCCCCACCCATCGCGTGATCGTAGCCACCGCCCGTGTCCACGGCCTCCGCCTCGTCACCTCCGATTCGGCGCATCATCGCCTCCAAACTGGTTCCTGTGGTGGAATAGGAGAATTCCGCCGATGCTCATCGACTGGTTCCCGCTTTGGCTCAGCCTCGAAGTCGCTACCGCCGCTACGCTCATTTCCGTGGCGCTCGGCCTCGCCATTGCCTGGCTGCTCGCCAACCGCGACTTCCCCGGAAAGAATCTGGTCGACGCCATCACCACCCTGCCGCTCGCCCTGCCGCCTACTGTCCTCGGCTACTACCTGCTCGTCGTCATCGGCCGCTCCAGCTGGATCGGCCGCGCCTGGGAAGCTGTCACCGGATCGCCGCTGGTCTTCACCTGGCGCGCCGCCGTCATTGCCTCCACATTACACGCCATTCCGCTGGTGATCAAGTCGTCCCGTGCCGCACTCGAATCGGTCGATCTCGCCTGTGAGCGGGCAGCCCGCAGCCTTGGCGCATCGGAATGGCGGCTGTTCTGGCGCGTCAGCCTTCCGCTCGCCAGCCGACCTATCGCAGCGGCCACAGTCCTCGCCTTCGCCCGCTCGCTTGGCGATTTCGGCGCCACGCTGATGATTGCGGGCGATATCCCAGGCCGCACTCAAACCGCCGCCATCGCCATCTTCGATGCCGTCGAATCCGGCAACACGCTAACCGCACGCGTACTCGTGATCGTCATCTCAATCCTAACCGCGGCTGTGGTTCTCCTCGCGAATCGGCTCGAACGAAAGCGTGTAGCGCACTAATATATATGCTTCAGGCCGCTATCACGAAGCGCTTTCCCGCGGGTGCGGAATCCGCTGGTTTCACGCTGAACGTCGAGTTCGAAGCGCGCCCCGGAGTCACCGCTCTTTACGGTCCCAGCGGCTCCGGCAAGACCCTCACGCTCGACACGATCGCCGGTTTCATCGCTCCCGATTCCGGCCGCATTCTGCTCAATGATCGCATCCTCTTCGACTCCGGCGCGCAGGTTCACCTGCCACCTCGCGATCGCCAGTGCGGCTACGTCTTCCAGAACCACGCGCTGTTCCCTCACATGACCGTGCGTAATAACCTGGCCTTCGCCGCCAGCCGTCTGCCGCGTCTCGAACGGCATCGCCGCATCGCCGAACTGCTCGACCGTTTTCGCATTGCCGATCTCGCCGGCCGCGCTCCGCACGAACTCTCCGGAGGACAGAAGCAGCGCGCCTCTATCGCGCGTTCGCTGATCGCCAAGCCTCAGGTGCTCCTGCTCGACGAACCTGCCAACGGACTCGACGCGACTCTGCGTGCCGATCTCCACTCGCTCATCCGCGAAATCCGTCAATCGCTCGCGATCCCGATTTTGCTCGTCACGCACAATCCCGAAGAGTGCTTCGCGCTTGCCGATCAGGTGTTGATCTACGATGGCGGTGTCATCATGCACCGCGCCGCGCCGCTCGAACTCCTGCGCAATCCCGGCACCGTGGATGTTGCGCGCTTATTGGGGGGCTTTAATATTTACGATGCGGAAGTGATCGCGCTCGATCCCGGCCGGCAGACCAGCCGCGTCCGGCTGCTCCACACGGAGATCGACGGCCCGCATCTGCGCGGCTGTTTTCGCGGCGATCGGGTCGCTCTTTGCGCCAGACCCGAAGAGTTGCGCATCACGGCACGCCCCGGCGCCAATCGCATACGTGCCGATCTCACGCGTGTCACGGACCGCACGCAATCCGTGCAGGCCGATTTCGGCAACGAACTCATCGTGGATACGCCGCGCGCCGACTGGCCGGCGCTGAAAGAATCCGGCGAACGCGACGGCTGGTGGATCGAACTCACGGCGGCGAGCCTCCGCCAGATCGCGCGAACTACTTCACCGTATCTTCAAAAGTGATGTTGGCTTCCGCGCCGAACTTCTTATAGTTGCGGAATTCGATCACGTTCCGCGTGCATTCCGACGTGCCGCGCATACAGCTCAGGGCCTCCGAATGTGTCGGCAGCAGATACTTCTTATCGCCGATCAGCACGAAGTCGTAATCGACCGTCGATTCCACCTGATCGAGCGCGAAATCCCGCGGCAGATTGCGGCCCGACATTTCGATCCTGAGCACTCGCGATGTCTCCTTGTCGATCCAGATCGCCCCGCCGTAAGATGGCCGATAACGCGAACCGCCGGCTTCCACCAGCCAACTGGACCGCGGCTGCTCGATCGTGTAGTCGTAGCGGTAAGCGGGACGGTTGATGATGGTTGTCGACCGCTTGTTGGTGAACAGAGCATCGCTGGCGGGCGAAAGAATCGCCTGCAGTGTGCTGGCGAACTCGCCTTCCGACCACGAACCCGTCTGTTCGATATCTTTGGTCGCCTTGCCGTTGACCATGACGTTCTTATAGCTTTCCTTGCCGTTTTCAGCCACCACGTCGGCCGTCACAATATCGAGCGCCTGCCATGACGTGTGTCCGCGGCTGGCCGAATCCGACTGGTATCGCGTGGTGTTTTGCTTCACGATGTAATTCGGCAGTGTTTCCGTGAACGCGAACGCCTGTTCGCGGGCCTGATCGATGATGGGATCGTCCGTCGCGTAGGCGCCGGAAGGCTGTGGCAGCCCTTCGGTATTGCGCATCGCCTCTATAGGGGCAGGGGGCGGCTCCGTGGGCAGTTGCGTGACGCCGTTCACATCCTGCGCGCGCACTGTTGGCCGCTGCGGCACGGAATCGGAAGAGCTATCGGGCGGCGGCACCGGCGTGTTCTGGTCGCGGCCTCCCGCGCCTCGCCGCAGCACGGGCGGACCGGGATCGCCCGACATCGGCGTAGCGCTCGCGGTCTGCACGGGAGCAATCTGAGCCGGGACACCGTCATCGCCGGAAGATGTCATGCGCGGCCGCTGCGAAGTCGTTGTGCCGCTGCCATCCGCGCTCGCCGAATCGGCGCGCTGCATGTGTGGCCGTCCATCATCGCTACTGCTGCTGGAACTGCTGTCGTTTGCGCTGGAACCCGATCCGGAATCCCCGGCGCGATGCAGCACAGGCCGGTTGCCATCGGACGAATCGTCCTGCGTGCTGCTCTGGGTGCCCTGATTATTTCCCCCGTGCATCGGAACATTGAGGGGCTGCTGAGCGGCGGTGCGTTCCTGCGGCGTACCCTTCCGCGTCTCTGTGATCGTGTTGGCGTAGTAGTTGCCGTTCATGTCCTGCGACGCCTGAACATTGATGTAATCGCCCGGATCGAAATCCGTCATGCGGGCGTTGCCGAACTGAGAGTAGAACCGGGCATTCTGCGAGATCTGCATCTGAAGGATGCGCCCGTCGTCGGTTTCCATCGCCAGATTGCCATAGGAGATTTGCCGCAGGTTGCCATAAAACACCTGGCGCATACCGGGCTGACCCTGGCCGTTGGGATACTGTCCGCCAGGACACTGCCCGTTCACCGGATACTGCCCGCCAGGGCACTGCTGGCCGTTGCCCGGGTACTGGCTGCCGCCGCCCGGTAGCCGAATGCCGCCCGGCAGCACAACGCCGCCACCGCCGTACTGGGCGAACGCGCTCAGCGAAACAGTCAAAAACAGTGGAAACAGCCAACGCGGCATAACAATCTCTGGACGCCGGATGTGGAATGTGGGTTCCACGCATCCGTTTCTATTATATGGCCCGAATCTTCCGCGCTAAATCGGTGTGCGGCTCATATCGTGAGCGAACTCCCCGCCAACGCCGCCGAAATCGGCGTAGACTTCCTGCGCCCTGACCAACGCCGCGTCCACGTTCGGAAGAATATTCTCGCGGCCAATCTCATCGGCCAGGTCAGACTCGGAAATCAGCGCGTGAGGCTGATCGCGGGCGCCGCAAAGAAGCAGAGTGCGACCCGATTCCCGAAGTCTTTTCGCCAGCACCGCAATAGCATGCAATCCGGTCGCGTCGAGCGCCGTCATGTTGCGCAGACGAAGGGCCAGCACGGGTGGGAAACTGGTGAGGTCCTCCGTCGCCTGCGCCAGTTTCTCCGTTGTGCCAAAGAGAAAGGGGCCATGGATCCTCAGAATCATGACATACGGAGGCAACTGCTTGTCCTGTAAGATATGCGCATAACCGGAGCGCAAATAATCCTCCGTCACAGGCGTCACACTGGTGGTTTCCGAAATTCGGTGAATGTAAAGCAGCGCCGCTAGGCCCATTCCAACTTCCACCGCGACCGTCAGATCGGCCAGTACAGTCAGCGCAAACGTAGTCGCCCAAACCGCGATATCCGCTTTCGAAAGCCGCAGAATCACGCGGATTTCACGCCATTCGCCCATGTTGTAAGCCACCACAAACAGCACCGCGGCCAGCGTCGCGAGCGGGATGAAGCGGGCGATCGGCGCGGCCACCAGCAGAATCAACAGAAGAGTGATCGCGTGGATGATTCCCGAGACCGGTGTTTTCGCGCCCGACCGCACGTTCGTCGCGGTGCGTGCGATGGCGCCCGTTGCCGGAATCCCGCCAAACATCGGGGAGAAGATATTCGCAATACCCTGCGCGATCAGTTCGACATTGGAGTTGTGATGATCGCCCGACATCCCGTCCGCCACAACGGCAGAGAGCAGGCTTTCAATCGCCGCCAGCATCGCCACTGTAAACGCCGCCGGGATCAGCGGCACGATCTTCACATGCGACAGATCCGGTATCGCGAATGCGGGGAAACCGCGCGGAATGCCGCCGAACTTTGTGCCAATGGTTTCAAGCGGCAGATGAAGCATCACGCTGCCAGCCGTGCAAATCACCAGCGCCACAATCGAGCCCGGGATTCGTCTAGTCCAGCGCGGCAGCAGAATCACGACGGCCAGAGAGAAAACGGCCACGCCGATCGCCGCCACATTAGCCGTCCCGGCGTTCTCGATCAACACGCGCAGACGCGGCACAAATTCGCTCGGAACGGGCGGTGTTTTCAGCCCGAAGAAATCCTTGATCTCGGTCGATGCAATGAGCAGTGCAATACCGTTAGTGAATCCGATGGTGACCGGCCGCGGGATAAAGCGCACCGCCGAGCCGAGTCCCGTCGCGCCCATGACAACCAGGATCGCGCCCGCCATCAGGGTGACCACCGCTAACCCGCCAACGCCAAACTTCGCGATGATGCCGGCCACGATGACGACGAACGCGCCGGTGGGGCCGCCGATCTGCACGCGCGATCCGCCCAGCGCCGAAATGATAAAGCCAGCCACCACCGCCGTATAGATGCCGGCCTGCGGCGTGACACCGGATGAAATGCCAAACGCCATGGCCAGCGGCAACGCCACCAGGCCGACCGTGAGTCCAGCGGCAAGGTCCTGCCAGAACTTCTCAACGGAATAATCCCGCAGGCTCAGGACGAGTTTGGGGAGCCATTTTGCGCTCCCGGCCGGAACGGTACTCAAGGCAGGCAATTCCACGAAAATATAGGTTGCAGCACTGTTTCTATTTTCGCATCATGCCCGATTCGTGAACTCCAGGCTGCGCAGGAGTTTCTCGTCCGCGGCGTATAGCAGTGCCAGACTGCAAGATGGCAAGGCGCACCATGAGCGACCAGGCGGGTGGCACTCCGGGATCCGATAATGCAGTGGCTGACGTTGCCTTTGGGTGATTGTCGGGTGCTGTGGTAATCTCACTCTCGTATGTGCCGGTCTGTAGCGCGCGTCTGTGTGTCCCTCGTCTTATTTCTGGGCGTGGCCCCGGGGAACTGGAACGATACTTCAACTGGTATCGACCTTAGCAAGCTGACACATTTTCCGCTCACCAAAATCCGGTCGGGCTGGCTGAAAGATGGTTCGCGCGTCACTTTTGACCGAATAACTGCGGTGGAGGGAAGCCCAAACCGGCGCGAGGTTGTGTTGCGGGGTGCGGGAAAATCAAGGAAAAGATGGGAAGTGCACCTTTCCGGCCTTGACGAAGTCTGGCGAGGAGACCTGGACGGCAACGGTACGCAGGACTACATCTTCTTCTCGGCCGGGCCCTATTTCAATGGCAGGACGACGCCGTTATTCTCGCTTTCGATCCTGCTTATGGACCGCGACAAAATGCCGGTTCCCTTCTTCACAGTCGTATGGAAGGGCGAGAACGGAGATGGCATCAGGCATCTGGTCGACCTGAATCACGACGGGCATGCTGAACTGCTGATCGGCACGTACGACGAACTCGCGTCCGACGCGCGCGTAGGAGGCATGTGTTCCGGCCACTGGATTAGCCAACTGTTCACGTTCGGAGATCTCAGTGTTGAAGAGATTCGAGGGCGCTATGGACACATGACCTTTCCCTTTGTTCATGACTGGACCTACGGTACGGAATGCAACGTGATGGAGAAGTCTGCGCCAGTACCACCGCCGCCTCTCCTCGAGCATGGAACTCCCGTTCAGGGCGAAGCTATTAGCAAGATTCGCCGGTCGGCCGACAACGTCGGCAGCATCGTGATCGACCCGGTCGCCGGCTGCACGGATGTTATTCCGGCCGTGGTCGCTTACGACGCACCGCAGATCAGGGAAATCGGCTTTCCCAGCCAGTTCTCAACATACGTAGCGGACCTGACTGACGCCATTCGTCGCAACGGCGCGCAGATTGAACTCAGAGGGCTTCAAAAGGAGATGAGAGGCAGCGTTTGTCGCGCGAACCTGCTATGGGCGACAAACAAGTCCCGGTAGCAAGAAAAAGCCGCGCCCCGCTGTCGAGGGGCCGCGGCTTGTCACTTCCGAAAGCTCGTTAAAGCTACTTCTTCAGACTCCGAAGATACGCGATCACGTCGTCGATCTGCGTCCCGGTCACCGACTTCATGGGAGGCATTTTGCCCTTGCCCGCCGTGATGGCCGTGCGGAAATCCGCATCGCTCTTCGCCTGAATGGCCGGAGAAGCCAGCACCGGAATCGTGGCCTGCAGCATCTTGCCCACAGCCTCGCTCGGCGTTGCGCCATCGGCTCCGTGACAGCCCTTGCAGGTCTTGTTGTAGATATCGGCACCCGCCTTGGCATCCGCGCCGAGCGCGATTCCCGCCACTGTCGCCATTAAGGCAAAAAACGTAATGATCAGCTTGTTCATAGTTCTCCTTGCTCTGTGATTATATCCGGCCCGTGTTTGTCCCGCTGCAACGGCGCGAAGCCAGGCGGCTATTTTTTCAGCGTTCGCAGATAGGCAATCACGTCGTCAATCGCTCCGCCCGTCACATTTTTCGCGATCGGCATCTTGCCTTTGCCTTCGGTGATTGCCTTGCGAAAGTCGGCATCGCTCTTTGCCTGTATTTCGGGCGATGCCAGCACGGGAATCGACACGCCCCATGATTTCTCGAGTGCCGCGTTCGGCGTCGCCCCGCCTTCCCCGTGACACATCTTGCACGACTTGTTGAAAACATCGAGGCCGGCCTTCGCATCCGCCGCGAGCGCCGCTACCGGGAGCGTTGCCGTAAGCGCGAAAAACATTGCGATCGGTTTCTTCATAATTATCCCTTCCCGTGGAGTTTCAATTCGTGGTCTGCTGATTCAGAAACGCTAGCATGTCCGCCATTTCGCCGATCTTAAACGTCGGCCAGGTAATATTGCGCTGCTGCATGAGCGCCTTCATCTGCGGTCCATGGCTCCAGATTACGGAGACCATGCGGATGGGGTTGAACGTTCCCGCCTGCTCGGCAAGTTTCGGCCCTGGGCCCGCTCCGGAATGGCATTCCGTGCAGTGCTTATCTTCGAAAACCCTTTTCCCGCGCGCAACGTTGCCGTCAACGCCGAAAAACTGGCCAGCCCAGTAATAACCGAGCACCGAGCGCATCTCATCCCCTTCGAAACGCGGCGGCTTGTTGTGAAGAAAGGTCGCATGGTTCCACATGGAAGCGGCGATGGCAGTGAGCGTCAGTTCCTTCACAGGAAGATGGCCGACATCGTGGCATGCCGAACAGCCCTTGGAGACGAAGAGTGCGGCTCCGCTCGCGCTGGCGGTGATATGGAACTGTGGCTTCTCGGCGCGGGCCGCCGCGGAACTGTTCCGGATGTAGACCAGAAGATCCGTCATTTCCTGGGCATTCATGGTGGGCCAGCGAAACTTCTTTCTGGAGATTTCGTCCCACATATCGGAAGAGTGGTTCCAGTTGGCGCTGACCAGCGCAACGGGATCCGCCAGCCCCTGCCACAGGCTCAGCGGTTTGGCTTTCGGATTGACAGGCACCGTCAGGCCGTGGCACTGCACACAACGTTTTTCGGTGAACAGTTCCTTCCCGCGCGCGGCGTCCCCGGCCTTCTCGAAAAAGCGCGAGGCATAAAGCATGGCGAGCAGATCCGCGGCATTATCCACGGTGAGCTTGCCCACCGTCACCTTGCGCTCGTCCATCTTGCTCCACATGGTGGGCGCATGGTTCCACATGGTGGCGGCCAGTTCGGACGGCGTGAACGCACGGTCCAGCACGCGCAGAAGATTGGGGCCCACGTGGCCGCCCCGGCCATTCAGTTCGTGGCACTGGATGCAGCCTTCGTCCACGAAAACCTGTTCTCCGCGCGTTGAATCCATGTCGGGAATGGTGGCGGCGTGCAGGGTGACGGCGAGCAGAGCCAACAACAGATACGATTTTCTCATCGCGAAAACCTCAATCCAATGGTGACCAGGTGGGCATGGAAACTCTGGTACTGATAGAATGCTTCTCCGAATCCGTAGTACTGCCATTCGCCGAAAAACGCGACATTCTTAGTCATGGGCGCGATGATCTTGGCCGTCGGCTGATAGTAAGTCGTCGGATTGCTGCCCGAAGTCAGAACGGCCGATCCGCCAGCCTGAAGTGTAATCGTCTTCTTATGGAAGCCGGGCAGGTTGCCGTCGAGCATACCGGAAATCCGGTGGCAATCCTCATTGAAGACCGAATCCCCCGGTGTCAGCGTCTGCGGGATGAGATACATGATGTTCGAATGATAGCCGCAATGCTCGTAAGTGGCATCGACACTGAGATTCTTGCTGCGTGGTGTGTAGACCAGAGTGACCGATTCCTGATGTGTTACGAACTTGTACGAATCCCCTGCCAGCGGATTGTGGTTGTTCATAATGCGGAAGTCGCCCGACACCTGCCAGTGTTTGAGGAAGGAGTAACGCCCCATCCCGCGGATCCGCTGATAATCGTAGAGACTGGACCGGAAATACGTGCCGCCGCTCTCGCCCACCTCCGCTTCGCCGCTCAGAAAAATCTTCTGCGTGGGTCGCCAGGACAGCGTCCCCATCTCGACATTGCGCCGCAAACCATCCTGTTCGAGTGTAATTAATCCGCTCGCCGGCAGCACCGCGTCGTTCGCCGTTCCCCACATATAGCGATAGCCTGCGCGAATGGTTAGGCCATGTCCCGCGTCGAACATGATGTTGGTCTCGGCCTGACTAGTGTGATACGCCAGCGTGGAATCGAGCGCGAGTATTGTTTCCGACGCGGCGGAGGCCGGCGTCAAAATGCTTTCGTTCTGTGTGGCGGAACCGGTATTTGTCATCCGGTCTGTCAACCACGATTGCAGAATTCGTATGCGGTGATAAGGCCTGATTTCCCAGCCCACGTTCGCAGTCGTGTGCGGGAAGCGCGTCGTGGAACTGACCAGATACTGCTCGCTGTTATAAAAAAGCAATTCGTTCAGCACCACCAGGTTCCCCGCGTCGTATTGCTGATAATTCACGTTCGTGTGCGGCACGGTGTACATGGCCTGCGCGTAGACATCGAACCAGGAGAACGGGCTCGATGTCACGATCGCTTTTGTGTAGTTACTGTCCCCGCGCATACCGTAACTCTGCAGCAGAGTGTTGAGATCCAGTTTCTGGCCGAAAACCGCCGTCGAATTATCGCCGGTTCCCGTCGTGTTAGTCGAGTTACTCTGATCGCTTCGGAAGTTAGTATATCCCTCTTCGAAAGTAGCGTCGAAATGCCGGAATGCCGCCCGGAACCCGGCGCGGAAAAGGTTTGTGACGTCGTCGGTTGTGTCGCCGATCGGATATTCGTTGCCACCGGTCTGGAATACCGTGACGCCTGTGCCGCTACTCGAATCGCGCTCTGCGGCGACGTACGGCGTAAACGCCCGACCGGGATGAATCTCCAGATTGACGCTCGCAATCTTCCGGTGATTGTCGAAAGATTGCTCGTCGAGCGTGATACCGCTGGCGAGCAGCGGGTCGGCGTAAGCGGGCAGATTATTGAAGTAGGCGAAGCTGCGGTAATCGATATTCAGCCTGTAAACACTGGCTTTCTTGGCATCCAGGTGGAAGGTGGCATAGGGGTCTCCGTCCCAGCCGGAAGCACGCAGATGGATGGTATCGAAATACCGGCGGCTCGGTTCGATTATGGTCAGATCCAGCCCCACCAGCTTTGGCCCCGATCCAAGATTCACGATACTACGATAGGTTTCGAAACTTCCGCCGGGCGTGCCCACCCACCGATAGCCGATATCCAGAGTTCCCGTCACCCACGATTCGCCGGAAGGCTGCGGTACAGGCGATGCGGCGTCGGCTGCGGCAGCAGGAGCCGCAACAGGAGCCGCAACCGCAGGTGCAGGTGCCCCGGGCGCAGCCGGGTCCTGCCCACTTGCCATCGGCGCCAACAAGGCGAGGGCCAGCACGCCGAAACTGAAGGCTCGTTTCATTTGATCAGGAACCTGTCCACGTAGCTGCCGTGCAGCTTCTGATGGCAGACTGTGCAATTTTGATAAATCGGCGAATTCAGATTGTGAATTGCCGGTGGAACCACTCCCATTGCAAGACTCTCGCCCGGCACCGCCGCTGGCATGTTCGCATGACATTCCAGGCACACCTGCCTGACGTTCGGACGAATGAGCATCCGTGGATTCGCCGAGCCGTGCTGCTCATGGCATGCCGTACAGCCATCGAATTTCACCGGCGCATGTTCGAACGTGAACGGTCCGCGCTTATCGCCATGGCACTGCAGGCATCCGGGTTCGCTCGCGGCAAATGTCTGCACCATCGTCGGACGTACGGTGCCGTGGGGATTATGGCAGTCCACGCACTTCATGGCGTTTTCCGGGATTCTGTGGCGGAACGGCATTTCGAACTGCGCTTTCACGTTGGCGTGGCAGCTCTCGCATAACCTGTTCACATCCTCGTTCTTCCGCGCCACAAGAAGCTTCCCGCCATCTACGTGCATCTTGTGACAACTCGGGCAGGAAACCGCGTTCTTGGCGTGCGTGCTCTGAATCCGGCCCGCGTGCGTCGGCTGATTCAGATGGCAGTTGAGACACATCTTGTCGGTTTCCGCCGCCGATAACTTCGAAGGGAAACGGATGAATGCAATATCGCCGGTGGATGCGTGCTTCGCCCCCGGCCCGTGACACGCTTCGCACACGTGCCCCTGAAATCCATACCTCGGGTCCGTCTCGATTACGCGATGCGCATTGGTGTGAGTGACGTTATTGTAGTTGTCCTCATGGCAGACCTGGCACATGTCGGAGCCAACGTAGTCGTCGCCAAATGTCTTTGGCGCCACCGTCGGCTTCTGGGCGTAGAGCGCGCCGCAGCCAATAGCGAAGGCAAAAAGCAGCGTCGCGACTCCGGGTACACCGGAGCCGCGCCGTCGATAAGAAGCGTTGAGCATGCTGACCGTTAGGTATCGCGACTGCGCCTTCGTCTAGTAGAGCGTGTGCACAGTCGATACCGAGAACGGAGGAGTGACGCCGTTCACAGCCGTGCTGCTATGGCATGCGGTACAGGTTTCGCCAACCTGAGAAGAAGTCATCACCAGGGCATGACCGGAGGTTGTCGCGTCCGCATGGCAACCCGTGCAGGCCGCGGTGATCGCCGGAGCGGGATTGACGATGGCCTGTGGATTGGTCGTCGCGTTCAGACCCAGCGGCAGATTCTGTTCGGTGTTGGTGGCGTGGCACATTGAGCAGTTCGCCAGCATATTGCCGTTACCCGTGGGGTCGAAGCCCGGATACCAGGTTGTCGTGAAATCGTTCGATTTTCCCTGATTGTCGATCACGGTGTAACTGGAGCCCTGAGCTTTCAGATTGGCTCCATCGTGAATCCTGTGGACCATCAGGTTGAAGTTAATGCCGAGTGCCGGAAGCGCCTTCTGCGTTGCATCACTGGCCGTCGCACGCGTCGCCGCGTCCGTATTCGAGGGATTGTGGCACATGACGCAGAGATCGGTGTTGCGCATGGTCCCGTTGTGCAGTTCGAGCGAATAGTGACAGCTATTGCAATTCGTGACCTGGACAACCGTGCGGCGGTTCACCACCGGCGTCCCGTCCGCCGAGAAGTAAATCACGTTGTTGAACGGGCTCTCCGTCACAATCTGCTGCGTCGTGTCGCCCGGCAGGATCGTCTCAGGCAGGCGCGACCCATAGAAGCTGATGGCGTAACTTCCCTTCGCATTCGCCGGAACCGTATGCGTGAACGTGTAGGTGCAGACGCTGGCGGCAGAGCAGGTGACGTTCGACGCGCTGGTGGTCTCGGTTACGTAGCCAGGCGTCGTGACGCCGGTGCCGAAACTCGTGTAGCCGTAGTCTGTGGTCGGCCCCGCCAAAATAAACGTGAGCGAACCCATCTGAGAGTAGGGCAACGGGTTGCCGCTGCCATCCGTCAGGGTGAAGTTGACCGTCGGAGCCTTGCCCGCCGCGTTGTTCGTTACGCTGTTCAGCGCGATCTTGACGCCGCCCAGCGACGGGAACGCGCTGCCAGGTCCCAGATCCTCGGGAACCGAGTGCGCCCCGATAATGGAGGCATCGAAGGGCAGTTCACCCTGCGGGATATGGCAATTGGCGCACTGCGTATCGTCGGGCTGCGGGCCGCCGGGATGATTCAGGCCGGTGGAGAAATTGATATTGTCATGACAGGATCCGCAGGCGAGAGAGCTCGGATGGGTCGCGTAGTAGTTGGCTTGCGCGGCGCCCGCTGTCTGACTGTGGCAAACCTGGCAGCGGAATCCGCTGGTGGCTCCATTATCGGAAGCGGCGGCCGTGGCCGGAAACACGATTGTCGAGTAGTTCGTGCCCGAAAGTGAATAAGTTCCGCCCGCCAGTACGCTGGGCAACTCCGAGGAAAAGTGAAGCTTATGGATCATCACCTTGAAATCCACCGTATTGCCGACCGTTTCCTCATGCGATTGCGGCTGGTGGCACAGGATGCACAACGCCACCTGACGCCGCTGGCCGCCATGGTGTGAGAGTTCGTCGTGGCAGCCGTTGCATGCCGCCGTTTCCACGATGTCGCGCACGTGCGTGACGGGACTTCCGTTCGGCACGAAATTAAAGGTGGTCGTCGCGAACTCGTTCGGAAGGCCATAGGCAGTCAGCGTACGTTTGCCGTAGACGCCGATGGTCGTAGTCGCCGTCGGGTCGAAGCCAGCGGGCGCCACGGTGTGAAACACATAGGTGTATTTCCCGTTGCCAAGCGCCGTAGTGGTGCCACCGGCATCGGGACCGGCATTAGTAAAACTGCCCGCAGTGCCCGACGAGACTTTGGTCGTGTAAGCGGTGTATTGTTCGCCGCTGTTGGGGATGTACGCGGCAACCAGGCTGATGGACACCACGCCGGTTGTGTTCGTTCCCGTGATATCGAGCGGCAGGCCAGACAAGTCGGTCACTGTGTAGGTGGCAGTGATAGTGCCGTTCGTCGCTATGGATGCGGAGTTGATGACAACATTCAAACCAGACGCGCCCGGAGCGCTGATGATGGGATCGGTGACATCGGGCTTCGCCCCTGTGACCCTGCTGGTGTTGCTGGCCGATTTGCTGGCCGCGCCTGCCAATGTGAGCGCGGCGACAAGCATCAATATGATTCGCCAGGTCCTCACCGCGAATCGGTTTCGGATACTTTTGGCGATATCATTCATGTGGGCCACCCTTTTCTGAGCGGGCACGCGGTCCCGGTCGGGTGCAGTACTTTGCATTCGGCGTGCCGTACCGCAAGGTTTGCAAAAAACCAATAAAAAGCGGCACTTTTTGAGGTGCCGCTTGTCTGGCAATACCGTAACTGCTGGGTGTGATGGCTCTATCTCTGCGTCTTTTCGCTCGCCACTGGCGCGGACGACGCTACAGATTCCGAATGGGTCACGAGACTAAACAGAAACAACAATACTCCGATTCCCATGATCGGCACGCCCAGGCCAACGAATGCGATGAATGCCAGCGGATGCAGTGGCAACAGAGAAACGAATTGTAAGAAGAGTCCTGCGGCTATGATCAGACTCGCCCTGCGTAGTTTGTTTTCGATGTTCATTTCGCTTCCGCCCCTTTGATCTCAGACCAGAACTTCGCGTCCTTGAGGTCGCCCACTTCATGAATCGTGTCGTGGCAACCGGACGATATGCAGGAAAGCTTGCCGGACTTAACCTTATCCAGCATGTCGGGCGTCTTGTGATGCCCGTTCACCTCTTCGAACTTGCGCGCGCCCAAATGGCAGTGCAGGCAGGTCTCGTTGGGGAACGGCTTATAGAGCTTGATGTCCTCGGGCTTCGGCACCGTTCCGAAGTACTGCACGAAGATGTGGTGCAGACCGTTGAACTTGGCCTTCACGGGTCCGAACATGCTGTAGTCGGTATGGCACGTATAGCAGGCATGGTCGCGCGGTACAAAATTGTTCTCATAGTGCAGCGAGGGAATGTAGCTCTTGTCGTCGTAATGCAGGCTCTGCCCGTATTCCGCCATGACGTGGCACGAGAGGCAGAACTGCGTGGATTCGGCGCGGTCCAGATGCGCATCGAAGCCGCCCCACACCGAAACTACCGGGAGCACCAGCAGCGCTACAAACGCCAGCATCTTTCCCTCGCGGGTCTGCGAGATACCTTTTTTGAAACCGACGAGAAGTGCAAGAGCGAGACTCAGCCCGATCAGAGTAAGTGTGATTGGAAGCGGCATAGTTTTACTTTCAGACGGAAACAGCGCCGCAAATCCCGATGTTATGAGAGTTGCGGCGCCGTTTATTCGTTAGTACTGTGCGTGCACGGTCGATACCGCGAACGGTTCCGTGACGCCGTTGGTGGTGGCGCTCGTATGGCAGACGTTGCAGGATTCGCCAAGCGAGGTCGTATTGGCCAGCGCGTGGGATGACGTGGCCTCGTCGGCATGGCAACCGGTGCACGCTGTGGTAACGGCGGGCGACGGGTTGATATAGCCCTGAGGATTCACGCTTGCGTTCAGCCCCACAGGCAGCGCCTGTTCCGTCTTGCTGAGGTGGCACATGGAGCAGTTGGCCAGATCGGTCGCTGTGCCGGTCGGACTCATCGCCGGATAGAGCGTGGTCGTGAAGTCGTTCACGCTGCCCTGATATCCGACCACCGTGTAGCTCGCGCCCAGCGGAGGCAGGTTCACGCCACTGTGGATGCGGTGCACCAGCAGGTTGAAGTCGATTCCCTGATTCGGTAATGTCCTCTGAGCCACTACGGTTGCGGTCGGCCGCGTCGTGAAGTCCGTGTTCGACGGGTTGTGGCACATGATGCATAGCTGGGTATTCCGGCGGGATCCGCCATGCAGTTCAAGCGATACGTGGCAGGCGTTGCAGTTGGAAGTCTGCACCACCGCACGGCGGCTCACTACCGGCGAACCGTCCACCGAGAAATAAATCACGTTGTTGAACGGGCTTTCCGTCACCGACTGCGACGAGGTCGTGCCCGCATTCAGCACTTCCGCCACGCGCGAACCGTAGAAGCTGATCGCATAGCTTCCGGTGGAATTCGCCGGGATCACATGCGTGAATGTGTAACTGCAGGCGCCGGCCGCCGAGCAGGTAACCGTGGTGGCGCTGCCGCTCTCCGTCACATAGCCGGGTGTGGTCGAAACGCCGAAATTGGTGTAACCGTAGTCGGTCGTCGGACCAGCCATCACGAAGGTCAGCGAAGACATCTGCGAATAGGCCAGCGGCTTGCCGCTTCCATCCTGCAGCGTGAAGTTGATTGTCGGGGCTTTGCCGGCCACGCCGTTGGTGACGCTGTTCAGCGTGATCTGCACTCCGCCCAGCAGCGGATAAGCGCTGCCTGCGACGGCATCTTCGGGAACCATGTGCGCGCCTACAACTGAGGCGTCGAACGGTGTCTCTCCCTGCGGGATGTGGCAGTTGGCGCACTGCGTGTCGTCAGCCTGGAAGCCGCCGGGGTGATTCACACCGGTCGCGAAATTCACGTTGTCATGGCACGATCCGCAGGCCGCGCGGGTCGGATTCGTCATATAAAGGGTCGCCTGCGTTGCGCCCGAAGTCTGACTGTGGCAAGTGGTGCAGCGGAACCCGTAGCTCGCTCCGGAATCGGATGCGGTACTGGTAGCGGGGTAAACAACCGTCGAGAAATCCGTACTGCTGACCTTGTAGCTTCCGCCGGCGAGCACGCTCGGCAGCTGGGAGCCAAGATGCAGCTTATGAATCATGACCTTGAAATCGATCGTATTACCCGTTGTCGGGTCCGTCGACTGCGGCTGATGGCACATGATGCAGAGAGCAACCTGCCGCCGTGAACCGCCATGGAACGAAAGCTGGTCGTGGCAGCTGTCGCAGGACGCGGTTTCGACCAGGTCGCGCACGTGAGTAACTTTGGCGCCGTTCGGCACGAAGTTATAGGTCGTGCTCGCATAATTGTTCGGAATGTTGAATGTGGTCAGTGTGCGTGACGCATAAAGACCGATCGTATGGGTCGCCGTGACGTCGAAGCCCGTCGGGGCCTTGCTGCCGAACACATACGTATACTGGCCGTTGCCCAGCGCCGTGGTGACGCCGCCGGAATCCTTGGCCGCTACCGTGAAGGTGCCCGCCGTACCAGTCGATGACGAAGTGATATAGGAAACGTACTGCTCCGCATTATTCGGGATGTACGCAACCACGAAGCTTGCCGAGACCGTCCCGGCCGTCAGCACTCCCGTGGAGTCGAGTGGCAGCCCGGAACTATCCTTCAGCGTGTAATTCACCGTAATGGTTCCGTTCGACGCGATGGAAGCGGAAGTAATAGCGACCACCAGGCCTGAAGCGCCCGGAAAACTCTGGGTTGCATCCGTCACATACGCCATCTTGCTGTTTCGCGCGTACGGACTCTTGCCCGCCCCAGCCATCGAGAGCGCGGCTATCGAGAGAAGAATCAGCCAGGCTGTCCTGACCGTCAATCGATGTCCAATTCTTCTCGCTATTATTTTCATACTCTGCACCTTTCGCGACCTGGTTCGGCCTGCCCCGAACTATGCATTCTGCTGGCCACACAATGAATGCTGTTTCATTTCAACAAAAAGCATCCAAATATGCGTGTTTCCAGCCGCTTAGCCGGATATTTCCACAGGGCGATCAGGGCCAAAAGACCTGATCGCTGCGTGCTATGACGCAGCTGAAAATGCCACGTCCGGAGGTACCACTTCGGGCAGCGCGGGGGATCTGTTTTTTGCGGCACTAAAACGAAAACACGCGCCAGCCTCGCATCGATCAGGTCGATCCATGCGAGGTTGGCGCGTGCTGTATTCAAAAGGCGACTGAAAAGCTTTACTTCGCCAGACTCCGATAATACTGCACCAGGCCCTTGATCTGGTCCGGCTTGTAATCCTTGCCGAAGCCATCCATATCCTTGCCTTTGCCATCGGTGGCGATCTTGATCATGTCCGCCTCGGATTCGGTCTTCACCGTCTCGTGAATATCCTTCACCTTGAGCTTCTTGCCTTTGGCGGTCTTCCCGGTTCCGTCTTCTCCGTGGCAGATCGAGCACTTATCGAGGAAAAGAGCCTTCGCATCACCCTGTGCCCACCCGGCGGCGGCGCAGAACATGCAGAAAATAGTTGCAATTACGATCTTTGTCTTTGACACTCAAAAACTCCTTGTCCATGAAATCAATAAAATCTTCGCGCCGAAATTATTCCCCGGCACGATTTGCTCAATATAATACGTGCGCTGCAACTGTATCGACAGCTTGCCCGCCTTCTTAGCATCATACGACAAAGAACCGCTTGCGTAGGGGAACGTCATCGGGCCGTAAAGCGGCGTTTCTCCCAGCAGCACACCCTGTCCGTTCACCCGCACGTAGTTGCCGGCGAAGCTTGCGCTGAAGTTCTTTACCGGGCCCGCGTTAAATCCGGCCTGCCACACGCGATCCACATTCTGATCCGTCAGCGAAACCTGCTGCACCGGAGCCAGCCCAGGCAGGAAGTTGACTACGCTCTGCATCCAGTAGCTGTCGTAGGAAAAGCCCACGAAAGTCGAAAACTTATCGGCGATTTCGTACGTCGCCGTCGTCGCATTTGTACGCACGCGATTGTGGAAATCCACGATATCCAGCTTACTGTCCTGCGTGGTAAACGTGTCTTCAATCCAGAATTTTTCGATCGGCCGGATGCGTGCCACCGCCCGGCTTTTGACATCCGTATGAGGCATCAGTTGCGTATAAGACGTTCCGTTATTCACTTCATCGACATTGGCCCGGAATGAAATCACCTGATTCGGTTTGTAGCTCACGCTGAGCGTCGGCCAGACCGTTTTGATGCGCTTCGTTTCCAGTAGGTCGATCGCGCCGTTGTCGGTCGCTTCAATGTCGCTTTTCAGGTATCGCACGCCCACCCGCACCAGTAGCGACGACATCGGCGTCATCACAAGATCGTAATCGAAGGTGCTGGTACCAATGCGCCACAGGTTCAGATTCGTGCCCGTCACAGCGTATCCATTCGCGAAAACGTTGGTCACTCCGCTCTCTACCGATGAGAAGTTCGCATTCGCGCTGACATCGAAACGCGTATATTTGTATTCCGCCTGCATGTCGACCCAGCTGGACACGTCCAGCGTGAACTGCTGGTCGGCTACCTGACTTCTCTCTTTGAGGCTGGAACCGGAGGTCTCCGAAAACGAATAGGGAGCGATGGCCGACGTGACCACTCCGGCCGAACCCGATGCCGCCATGGCCAGCGTCGCCGGCCCTGTGTAATCGTGATAAATGTAGCTGCCGCGAGTCTTCAGCTTTTTGAAAATCGAACCGCTATAGGAGAACTCACTGACCGGCGTCGTCAGCTTGCGATAGTCCGCCCAGGTTGCCGAAGCCAGCGGCTCCAGTGCAGTAATCGCATTCTGAGTGTTGATGCTCGTCTCGCCCGCATAAGGACTGGCGCCGTCGAAGGAATCCACAATGCGTTCCATGCCGGCCTTGTAATGGAAAGTGAAGGCTTTCAGCGTGTAATCCACGCCCAGAACCGCCCGGTTCGACGTTTCGTCCAGTAATCCCACCAGGTAATAAGGATTGTCGCGAACATAAGAACTGAATTCCGGCGGCGCGCCGAAATAGTCCATGGTGCGTGTCGTGTCGTTCACGCCGTGCCGCGCGTTGTGCGAATATTCAAAGCTGAAACGCAGGTTATCCGTGGCGTGTACCAGCAGATTCACGCTGCCCATATGCCTCGCCGTGGCCCAGTCGTGATTGGTGGTCAGCCCGGTCATCGCGTTGGGAAGCACGGCGCCGTCGTTCTGATTCCAGTAGTAATGCGACGCCTGGTAATTAATGTGCAAATCGTAGCGTTTCTTCTTCGAAACGTTGACCTGAACCGTACTCCACGGGTCGCCGCCAATACCGTTGAGGACGATCGAGTAATCGTCCATGAAAGACTTCTTGCCCGCCGCCACATGTCCGAAAAGACTGAAATCGAGCAGGCGAGGGCCGCTCTCGAGGTCGAATAATTCCTGATATTCGGGTTTGTAGCCGCTAATGTCGGTAAAACGATAACCGAAAGTCACCGAGCCGGAATTCTCGAAACTACCCAGCACCAGGGGCTTGTCGTCGTCCTGCGCCTGTAGCGGGGAAGCCAGCGGGAATGCCAGGAACCCGGCCGCTATTGCCGCCGCCAGGGTTGCGATTTTTGTCGTGGATCTGGTCATGTCGTTTCCCGTTCGTCAGTTCAGAAAATTCGGATCGTAATTCGAACCGTGGATTACCGAATGGCAGCGCGAACACGTGCCCTGCGCCTGGAAACTATTCAGGTTGTGCGGCATTACCGAAGTCGCGGTGGGCGCACCCACATGGCAGGACATGCAAAGCATACGCTCTTCGCGGCGCGCCAGCAGCATCTTGTCGGTACTGCCGTGCGGCGTGTGGCATGCCGTGCAGCCTTCCACCTTCGAAGCCGCGTGCTCGAACACAAACGGTCCGCGCTTTTCCGTGTGGCATCCCGTGCAGGTTTCCGACGCCGTCTGCTGCATCTCATGCAGGTTCGCCGTACCGTGCGGTGAATGGCAATCGGTGCATTTCATCAGGCCTTCCGGCACCCGATGATGAGTCGGCAGCGCGAACGCCGCGCGCACATTGGCATGGCACCGATAGCACAACTCAGGTTGATTCTTCGTGAGCAGGCTGCTGTTCAGCCAGCGGTTTTCTTCCGGCAGCGAAGGCAGCGAGAAGAATTTCGCCTGCGCGCTCTGCACGCTCTCACCCTTCGGGCTGTCCGACGCTTCCACCAGATGGATCGCGTGGCAATCCTGACACGCCACCCCGTTCAGCGCGTGGCTGGAATGATCGAACTGCGATTGCTGTTTGCTGGTCTGGTGGCAAGCCATGCAGCGCGCCGAGTTGGCTTTCGAATTACCCTTGAACGAATAGATCAGCTTGTTCGCCGCCGCGGATTTTGCGTCGTCGCCGTGCGATGCTTCCTGTGCGTCCGCGTGCGCCTTGCCCGCGCCATGACACATCTCGCAACCGACTACTGAATCCTTGTGTTGCGGCAGAGATGCGTGGGCAGTCTTGCCAAACTCGATGAATTCGGGCTTGTGACACGATTTGCACCGGTCGTTGCCCACATAGACAGCTCCCGCGGTCTGCGGAATTACTTTCGCCGTGACCGATACGGGATCGTTCGCAGCCGGCCGCGTTTGCCCGGCTAAGAATCCGCAGCAAAGTAGGAGTGCTGCGACGCTTGGTTTGGTCAGACCCATCAAGGCAGCGAACAAAGCACATCACTGGCCAAAGACCGCTACGGTTCGCACCCGCCAAAAACGTGGCAAACGCTCTCGCGTAGCCCTGAATCGGCGCTTAGCTACTCTCCCGAACTGTGTCAATTAGCTTGACCCCTGCGCCATTTCGCGCAATGACGGCCTGGGGTCGCACCAGGTCACTCAGCGCTTAGCCAAAGTGAAAACGAACTCCCGCCCCATCCCACTCTTATACGCCAGAGAAACCCAAAGCATCGCGTAAGGTTCGAGCAATCGCGCATTCTCAAGCGGCCCGGCATCAATCGGGTCGAAACCCGTTTCGCGCGCCAGTTCCGCCGCCGTCTTCTTCGCCCCGGCATCGTCCCCGCAATAGAACATCGGAATGGCCGCCCCGCCATACACCGGGTTTTCCATATTGTTGCTGCCCGTCGAATTGAAGATCTTCACCACCTTCGCTCCGCGCGCCCATTCGGCAACCTGCTCGCCTCCCGAGGTAGTCGTCCCCAGCTCAAGCCCCGAAAGATCGGGCCTGAATGGATTCGTGCAATCCAGCAGCACCTTATCGGAAAGATTCAGACTACTCAGCACATCTTTCGTCGCGGGCCACGGCAAGGCATTAACCACGGCATCGCCAAACGCCACAGCGTCCGCCGCGCTGCCGGCCCTGGCTTTGCCCCCTGCCCGAGCCAGTACCGCCGCCAATTCGGGCGAGTCCGGGTTCCGAACTCCGAACAGCACTTCATGCCCCTTCCGCGTCCACGATAATCCGAGTGCACTGCCAACATGCCCTCCGCCGAGAATTCCTATTTTCATGCAAATTGGGATGCGCGGCTCGGACCTCCCGATTCAGACGAAATTGCCTCCCTTTCTGACGCAGCCTTACATCTTCGCGCAACCCGATGCGGTATAACGAATTAGAGACCCGGAGAACCCGAATTCATGCTACGCAACCTGATGATCCTTACCGCCATAATCGTCGCGCCCATGTGGGCGCAGGACCTGCCGGACGGCGCAGGCAAAGACACCACCGTCCGCATCTGCACCGGCTGCCATGGCGCCGAAATGTTCGCCGGATCTCACAAAAGCTCGAACGACTGGGACCAGACCATCACCACCATGACCGAGAAGGGCCTCTCCATCAACGATGCCGATTACGCCACCGTACTCGACTACCTCTCGAAGAGCCTCGGCCCCACGCCTCCAAAGGTCAATATCAATAAGGCCAGTTCCGCCGATCTCGCCAGAGTGCTCGCCATCACCGCGGCCCAAGCCGATGCCATCATCGCTTATCGCACCAAAAACGGCGACTTCAAGGACCTCGACGGCGTGAAGAAAGTGGCGGGCATCGACGCCACGGCCATCGACGCGAAGAAAGACAATATCGTTTTCTGATCGCATGAAAACCGCTGCATTATTTGCCGCGCTTCTGGTCGTCTGCCTCGGCGTTCTGCTCCGTGCGCAGGATGATATGCCCGAAGCTCCGGGAAAAGCCTTGGCGCTGCGCTATTGCACCAACTGTCACGGCGCGGACCAGTTCTCCAGCGCCCGCAAAAGTGGCAATGACTGGGACCAGACCATGGCCATAATGACCGAAAAGGGCCTCACTTTCTCAAGCGACGCCGATTACGCCACCGTTCTCGGTTACCTTTCCACCTGTCTCGGTACAGCCGCGAAAAAGATCAATATCAACAAGGCTGCGGCCTGTGAACTGACTCGCATCCTGGATATTTCGCCCGACGAGGCCAACGCCATCGTCGCTTACCGAGACAAGAACGGCAGCTTCAAAGATCTGGATGGACTGAAGAAAGTGGAAGGGGTCGACCCAGCCTCGCTCGACGCGAAGAAAGACGCCATTACCTTCTGATCGGCCGAAAAACAGATGACTGTGCGCGCAACCCCTGCCACGGTCGTCTCCCCCGAGATTCACCGCCGGAGTCACGCGCCAGCCTATCCTTGCTCTCTGTTGTATCGTGTAAGAGGTCGGCTCCGCCACTGGAAAATCGCCATCACCTCCGCATTTCAACAGCTTTTTCGCACGGCAATGACTGGACTTACGCCATACCGGTGTTGGAACCTTGTGGACGTACTGTGAATAAAACGAGAAACTCATGATTTGTTCGGGAAGAAATGTCGCGACCGGAGAATTCGTCACGGTCGAATTCGACAACCTGATTCGCAAAGTGACTCCCGGCGACCCCGGCAACTCAGTCGCAGCCGATCTCTGGATCGCGCCAGGCTTTATCGATATACAGGTCAACGGTTTCGCCGGCGTCGATTTCAACGTTCCCGAGACTTCGCAGAGCGGCATCCAGCGCGCGCTCGACCTCATCCTCTCCACCGGCGTCACCCGCTGCCTCCCCACCGTAATCACCGGCCCGCCCGAAGACATGCTGACCTGCCTTCGCAATCTCGCCCAGGCCCGCGGCGAATTGCCGCTCGGCCACGCAATCGCCGGCTTCCACATCGAAGGCCCCCACATTGCCTCCGAAGACGGCCCGCGCGGCGCACACCCGCTCGATTCCGTGCGTCCTCCCAATATTGACGAATACCGTCGCTGGCAGGAAGCAACCGCCGGAGCCATCAGCCTCATCACGCTGTCTCCCCATTGGCCCGGCGCCAGCGAATACATTCAAACCATCACACGCGATGGCGTCACCGCCAGCATCGGCCACACCGGTGCCACGGCTGAGCAAATCGCCGCGGCAGTCGATTCCGGCGCCACGCTCTCCACGCACATCGGCAACGCCGGACACACCGTCCTGCCGAAGCACCCAAACTACATCTGGGACCAGCTTGCGGAAGATCGCCTCAGCGCCAGCTTCATCGTGGATGGCATCCATTTGGGTGCCGCATTCCTCCGCGCCGCAGTTCGCGCGAAGACGGTATCGCGCGCAGTGCTCGTGACCGACGCCTCTGCGCCCGCCGGAGCCGCCCCCGGCCGCTATCGCCTCGGTCGCCAGGAAGCCGACCTCACTGACGATGGCCGCGTAGTTCTCACCGGCACCAACCGCCTCGCGGGCTCGGCTCTGAAAATGAATGACGCTGTATCCAACGTGATGCGTATGGCCGGCATCACGCTCCGCGAAGCCATCGAAATGGCCACCGTCAATCCCGCGCGCGTCATTCACCTCGAAGGTCGCTCAAACGGTCTCGTCGTCGGAGAGCACGCCGATTTAGTCCTGTTCCGCTCCGCGCCAGCCATAAAGGTCGATTCCGTTTATCTCGACGGCAAACGCACCGCCTGACATAATCTAAGCGTGGACTTCGACTACACGCCCGAACAGATCCAGTTGCGGCGTGAGGTGCGCGACTTCGCCGCCGCTGAGATCGCACCGCACGTCATGGAATGGGATGAAGCGCAAACCTTCCCCCTCGAAGTAATCAAAAAACTCGGCCGCCTCGGCTACATGGGCGCCATTTTTCCCGAAAAATACGGCGGCGCGGAACTGGGTTACGTCGAATATGCCATCATAATCGAAGAGCTTTCGCGCGTAGATGGCTCGGTGGGAATCATCGTAGCCGCCCACACTTCGCTCTGTTCGAATCACATCTACAAGGCCGGCAGCGAGGAACAGAAACAGAAGTACCTGCCGAAACTGACCTCCGGCGAATGGCTCGGCTGCTGGTCGCTGACCGAATCGGAAGCCGGTTCCGACGCCGCCGGGACCCGTACCACCGCCGTGCGCGATGGCGATCGATGGGTGATCAACGGAACTAAGTCCTTCACCACCAACGCGCACTACGCCGATGTTTGCGTCGGCATGGCCGTCACCAACCGCAGCGCCGCGCAACACGGCATCTCTGCCTTCATTCTCGAAAAAGGCACCCCCGGCTTTCGCGCAGGTAAGAAGGAAAACAAGCTGGGCCTGCGCGCCAGCGCCACCGGCGATGTAGTATTCACCGATTGCCGCGTCCCCGAATCGCAGCTGGTCGGCAGTCAGGACGAAGGTTTCGTCGACAGTCTGCGTATCCTCGATGGCGGCCGCATTTCCATCGCCGCTCTGTCCATAGGCATGGCGCAGGGCGCTTACGATGCCGCCCTGAAATATTCGAAAGTGCGCAAACAATTTGGCCGTCCCATCTCCGAATTCCAGGCCATCCAGCACAAACTGGTCGATATGGCCACGAAGATCGACGCATCGCGGCTACTCACCTACCGTGCGGCCACACTGCTCGATAAGGGCAAGCGCGTGACCCGCGAATCGGCCATGGCGAAATTGTTCTCATCCGAAAGCGCCGTATGGATCGCCAATGAGGCCGTGCAGATCCACGGCGGCTACGGCTTCATCAAAGACTATCCAGTCGAAAAATTCTATCGCGACGTCAAGCTCTGCACCATCGGCGAAGGCACCAGCGAAATCCAGCGGCTCGTCATCGCGCGCCAGTTGTTGAAAGACTAAGCCCACTAAATGAGTCCACGCGAACTGGCCCAGCTTGCCACAGCTATCGAAAATGGCGAACCGCTCCCCGCCCACCTGCCCAAAGGCCACGGGCTCATCATCGGTATCACCGGACCCCCGGGCGCCGGCAAGAGTTCGCTCGCAGGCGCGCTCACCACGGAATTGCGCCGCCGCGGCAAAACCGTAGCCATCGTCGCGGTCGACCCCACCAGTAAAGCCACTGGCGGCGCCATCCTCGGCGATCGCATCCGCATGCAGAATCACTACGCCGATCCCGGCGTTTTCATCCGCTCCGTCGCCACACGCGGCGCGCAGGGCGGACTCGGCCTCACCAGCATCGCGCTGGCCCGCCTGTTTCGCGGCGAAGGTTTCGATTTCGTCTTCGTCGAAACCGTCGGGGCAGGGCAGGATGAAATCGATATCGCCGCTTCCGCCGACGCCACTCTCGTGGTGCTCGTTCCGGGCATGGGTGACGACGTCCAGGCCATCAAAGCGGGCATGATGGAAATCGCCGACATCTACATAGTCAACAAGGCCGATCGTCCCGGCCTCGAACAGGCCGTCGGTGAAATTGAGGCGATGCTTTCGCTTTCTCCCGAAGAAGAGCGGCCGCCCATCTTCCAGACCATCGCGCTCAACGGCGCAGGCGTTCCCGAACTTGTGAACGTGCTCGTGCATCTGGCCCCGAAGGTTCACAATCCCGCCGGTGACACGCAATGGCTGATCGACCACGTCGGCATCGCCGTGCGCTCACTCGCCGAATCGCTGCCGTTCTACACCGAACAGATGGGCATGAAGCTCGTCGGCCGCGAAACCGTCGAGCACGAGCACGTCCACGTCGCCATGCTCTCCGCTGGTCCGTCGCGAATTGAGTTGCTCGAACCCGCCGCGCGGGATTCCACCATCGCGCTTTTTCTCGACAGGCGCGGTCCCGGCCTGCACCACGTCGCCATGCGCGTCGACGATTTGACCACCGTCCTGAAGCGGCTCGAATCCGGCGGCGCCAGAGTCCTGGGCCCACCGCAGCGCGGCGCGGGCGGACACCTCTACGTCTTCGTTCATCCGGTCAGCTCCGGTGGCGTACTATGGGAGATTATTCAAAATCGCGCTGTGTAAATCAGGAGTCTGAATTTGCCCAAAATCGGCGTCATAGGCGGTAGCGGTCTTTACTCAATGCCGGGCTTCACCGGACAGCGCGAAGTAACGGTGGAAACGCCGTTTGGCGCGCCTTCGGATAACTACATCGTTGGCCAGCTGGAAGGCAGCGAAGTGGCATTTCTCGCGCGCCACGGCCGCGGCCATCGCATCTCGCCCTCGGAACTGAATTTCCGCGCCAATATCTACGGCATGAAATCGCTGGGCGTCGAGCGTATCGTTTCGCTCAGCGCCGTGGGCTCGCTCAAAGAGGAACACAAGCCGCTCGATTTCGTGATTCCCGATCAGTTTGTCGATCGCACCAACGGCCGCATCTCCACATTCTTCGGCGAAGGTCTGGTCGCCCATGTCAGCTTTGCCGATCCCGTCTGTCCGCAACTGGCCGATACCGTGCATTCGGCGTGCAGCACTGCCGGAGTCAATGTGAAAAAGGGTGGCACTTACATTTGCATGGAAGGCCCCATGTTCTCGACAAGAGCCGAGTCGAATCTCTACCGCAGCTGGAACATGGACGTCATCGGCATGACGAATCTCCAGGAAGCCAAGCTCGCACGTGAAGCCGAAATCTGTTATGTGACCGTCGCCATGGTGACCGATTACGATTGCTGGCATCCCGAACACGATGCCGTCGAAGTCACCGATATCATTCGCGTTCTCACCCAGAATGCGGCCAACGCGGCGCGCGTCGTGGCCGAAGCGGTGCGCGCCATGCCAGCCGAACGCAAATGCAAGTGCGGATCGTCGCTGGCCCACGCGCTCATTACCGATAAGAAGCTGGTGCCCGCAGCCACCATCAGGAAGCTGGAACCGATTGTCGGGAAGTATTTCCAGTAAAGAGCTGCTCGAAGCGATCCGGCGCGGTGATTTTCCATCACACGAGATTATCCGTGCGCTCGGCGAAAATAACCCTGCCGAATTTTTCCGCGACATAATAGAACCGCTCGCCGATTCGTTCGATCCCGCACAAGCCGCCGCCTACGAACGCCTGATGCGCGTCTGGATTCCCGCCGCGCCCTCACTTACCCCGGCAATCCCGTCGCGCGTCGACACCGTCTACGTACTTTCGCGCGTCACCCTCGGTGCCGATATCAAAATCGTCAGCCCAATCCTCGCCGCCATGAAACAGCGTTTCCCCGGCGCGAAAATTGTTCTCGTAGCGAATCGCAAATCGGCCGAACTCTTCGCCGCCGATCCGCGTATCGAATACTTGAACGCCGATTACCCACGCACCGGCCCCGTATCTGCCCGGCTCCGGTTCGCCCACGATCTCGGCACGAAACTGCAAGACGAAAACAGCATCGTCGTGGACCCCGATTCCCGCATGACCCAGCTTGGCCTGCTGCCCGTCGGCCAACCGCATCGCTATTTCCATTTCCCCGGCAGAACAGCCGGTGGCGATAGCGTTCAAAATCTCACCGGCCTCGTCTCGGACTGGCTGCACCAAACCTTCGGTGCAACCGCAACCGCGTACATCGCACCGCAGTCCGAACGCATCGACGGAGCAGCGCCGCAAGCCGCCGTAAGCCTCGGCGTCGGCGATAACGAATCCAAGCGCGTCCACGGCGATTTCGAAGCCCGCCTCATCGCCGCACTCGGCGCGCGTTACGCCACCATTTGGGTCGATCGCGGCGTCGGCGGCGAAGAAGCCCGTCGCGTCACAGCTGCTGTCGAAGCCTCCGGAGCGGCCGATCACGTCAGATTCTGGGAAGGCAGCTTCGCCAGCTTCGCTTCCATCGTTTCCCAATGCGATCTCTATGTCGGCTACGATTCCGCCGGCCAGCACGCAGCTGCCGCTGCACACGTCCCACTGATCTCGATTTTCGCCGGCGCACCCTCCGAACGTTTTCGCCGGCGCTGGACTGCGGCCGGCCCCAAACACATCGTCAGCATCGTCGCCGACGGTCTTTCGCCCGACGCCGTCCTGGCTGCCATTAGACTAAAGACAGAGGGCAGGGTCCAATGAGTCTGGAAATCCACGAGCGCGAGCGGGAAGGCATCATCCTGCTCGATATGAAAGGTCGTATCATCGCAGGCGACGAGGTAGGCGCATTCCGCTCCACCATCGAGCGGCTTTCCGAATCCGGACAGCCAAAGATCATCCTCAATCTCCACGCCGTCGATTACATCGATAGCCTTGGCCTCGGCACCATGGTCATGTGTTACACGCGCCTCCGCAAAATCGGCGGCATCGCAAAATTATCGCAACTCAATCGCCGCAATCTGGAACTGCTGCTTCTCACGAAAATTGACACCATCTTCGAAGTCTTCGACGACGAAACCGAAGCGGTAAACAGCTTTTTCCCGGAGCGTGAAATCCGACGCTTCGATATTCTGGCGTTCGTGCAGCAGCTCAAAGAAAACAAGTAGCGCCAGCGCAACCCATACACATCCACCTCGCCGCCCGATCGCGCAAACCGCTCTGTTCCGAGTTATAAGTTCGCGCGCTACGTCCGCAGAGAACCGCGCCGCCCATCGCCGCACCGAAAACCAATCGCCGCCACATCACTGGTCGCTCGTTTCTTCCACGAACTTCTCCACCGGCACGCGATAAATCGCCGCCTTCCCATGACGATCGCTCACGAAGAAAATATTCTGGCTGTCGGGCGCAAAAACCACCGTCACCATCGCCGGGTCCGACGCACGATGCTCGCACAGCGTCAGCTCGCGCCTCGTCACCCGCAGCAAAATAATAATGTATGCCGAGGCCTTGCTCCGGCTCGCGCCCGCAAACACCGACGCATCGCCATTCGGAGCGAACGCCCCAAACTGACTGGTCCGCGCAATCTGCTGATCCGTCTCATCGTCCGGATTAAACTCACGAAGCGTAATCAGTTCCTTCGGATCGACGGGAATATGCAGATAAATCAGCGTGCGGCCGTTCGGCGACCAAAGCGCCTCGCCCACCGCGCCAGCGGCCAGCTTCAGTTGCTTCCTCCCGCTGCCATCGCTGTTCACCAGCCAGAACGCATCGCCCTGCCGGTAAGCCACCTGCGCATGTCGCGGCCGCGCCATCACGAGCTCGATCTTCGCCTCTGCCTCAACGATAACGCCGGTCTTCTGCAACGCGATCCGCATCACCCGCGCGCCCTCGGCAAACAGCACCGCGCCATCCGCCGCCACCGTGAAACCCGTACGCCCGGAACCCTCCGGCACTTTATACACGTCGCGCGGTTTCAGCGCGCCGCTCGTCACACTCTGCAACACCGGCCCATCGAAGTAATACAGGAACCGGTCGTCCGCCGACAGCGCGAAGCTCGTCACATCCAGCGCCGCCGCCCCCGTCAGTTGTTTCGATTCTCCGCTCTTCAGATCCAGCCGGTAAATCTGCCGCGTGCCATCGCGTTCGCTCCAGTAAACCATCGCGTCCACGCGCTTCGTGAACTGCCGCAGATGCGGCGCCGAGAGACCGCTCGCGAACGTCGGATTCGTCAAACGAACCACGTCGAGCTCCGTCGCGGGATCGGCATACCGCTTAAATTCCGAGCCGGTCACTGCGCCAACGGTCATCGACAGAAAGTCGCGACGGGATATGTCTGGAGTGCCGATACACCGATCTTATCTTCAGGCAAACGACGGCATTACACTGGTCCCTTGGGCGATACGCAGATTCCGCAACGCACACTCTACACCGGCGCCAGCATGCCCGCCATCGGCCTCGGCACCTTCGGGTCCGACCAGATTTCCGCGGCCCAGGTCGCCACCGCCGTCACCGGCGCCATCAAAGCCGGCTATCGTCATCTCGATTGCGCCTCCGTCTACGGTAACGAACACGTCATCGGCCCGGCCATCCAGGCCTCCGGCATCCATCGCGACGACCTCTGGATTACTTCCAAGCTCTGGAACGACCAGCATTCCCGCGTCCTCCAGTCCTGCCGCCAGTCGCTCTCCGACCTGCGCCTCGAACGCCTCGACATGTATCTCGTCCACTGGCCCTTCCCCAACTTCCACCCGCCCGGCTGCACCGTCGATTCCCGCAGCCCCGACGCCCGCCCCTACCTCCACGAAAATTTCATGCGCACCTGGCGCGCAATGGAATCGCTCGTCGATCTCGGCCTCACCCGCCACATCGGCACCTCCAACATGACCATCCCGAAGCTGCAACTGCTCCTCCGCGACGCCCGCATCCAACCCGCCGTCAACGAAATGGAACTGCACCCGCATTTCCAGCAGCCCGAGCTTTTCGATTTCCTCCGCGCCCACGCCATCCAGCCCATCGGCTACTCGCCCCTCGGCTCGCCCGGCCGCCCCGACCGCGACCGCACTCCCTCCGACACCGTCGATATCGAAGACCCCGTCATCGTAGCCATCGCCCGGCGCCTCGGCCTTCATCCCGCCCAGGTCTGCATCAAATGGGCCGTCCAGCGCGGCCAGACGCCGATTCCTTTTTCCGTAAATCCCCGCAACTACATCGCAAATCTCGAATGCGTAAAAACCGAGCCCCTCACTCCCGCCGATATGCGCGCCATCGCCGCCATCGATAAAGGTTGCCGTCTCATCAAAGGCCAGGTTTTTCTCTGGCGCGACAATCAAAGCTGGGAAGATCTGTGGGACCTGAACGGAGTGATCGCAGCATGATGAAAGCCGCTTACTTACCAGGCAACAGCACCACCGACCTACGCGAAGCCGCCATCCCCGAACCCGGCCACGGCGAAGTTCTGCTCCGCATGAAAGCCTCCACCATCTGCGGCTCCGATATTCGCTGCATCTATCGCGAGCATCTCGGCAAAGGCCCGGAAGGCTACCAGGGCGTCATCGCCGGCCACGAACCCTCCGGCCAAATCGTCAAAACCGGCCCCGGCTGCCGCCACTTCGGCGTCGGCGCGCGCGTCATCGTCTATCACATTTCCGGCTGCGGCATCTGCAACGATTGCCGCCGCGGCTACATGATCTCCTGCACCAGCGACAAGTACCGCCGCGCCTACGGCTGGCAGCGCGATGGAGGCATGGCCGAATACCTACTCGCCGAAGAAAAAGATCTGATCCACCTGCCCGACCAGCTTTCCTACACCGATGGCGCGCAGGTCGCCTGCGGCTTCGGCACCGTCTACGAAGGTCTCGAAAAAATCGGCATTAGCGGCAACGACGCCGTGCTCATCACCGGCCTCGGCCCCGTCGGCCTCGCCACCGCCGCGCTCTGCCGCAAAATGGGCGCACAAAAAATCATCGGGATCGACATCGTGGACGTGCGCATGAAACTCGCCCGCGATCTCGGCCTCTGCGACGAAGTCCTCCGCAGCGGCCCCGACAACGTGGCGGACGTGCGCCGCCTCACCGGCGGTCACGGCGTCGAGCGCGCCGTCGATTGTTCCGCCAGCGACGAAGCCCGCGCCACCGCCATCCGCGCCACCCGCAAATGGGGCCGCATCGTCATGCTCGGCGAAGGCGGTCGCGTCGAATTCAACCCCTCGCCCGACATCATTCACGATCAGAAAACCATCTACGGCAGCTGGGTCACCTCCACCTGGCTGATGGACGAACTCGTCGAGCGCCTCGTGCGCTGGAACCTGCACCCCGAAGACCTCGTAACCCACCGCTTCGAGCTCGATCAGGTCGGCGAAGCCTACACCCTCATGGCCTCCGGCGAATGCGGCAAAGTCGCCGTCTGTTTCGACGAAGAACTAAAGCGTTCCGAGCCGCGACTGTAAAGGAGCGGTAGCGCTTTACGCCAAAGCCTTCCCATACAGCACCAGCAACCGCGCCCACGCCTTCTCCGCCAGCGCCTCGTTATAAACCTGCGAATCCGGCGGGCACCACCCGTGTGCCGATCCCGCATACACCTCAATCTCCGCCGGCAGACCCGCCTTCGCAAACGTATCCTTCAGCGCAACCTTGTCGTTCGGCGCCTTCGTATCATCGCTCTCGGCAATCGCAATCAGAAACTGCGCCTTGCTCCTCGCCGCCTCCAGATGAGGACTGTTCGGCGTAGCCGTCACCAGCCCGCCGCCATGGAAAGTCGCCACCGCCCCGACGCGATCCGGCACCGCCGCCGCCGTACGAAACGCCATCGGCCCGCCCATGCAATAACCCTGCGTCCCGATTTTCTTGGTCTTCGCCACCGGCCCCTGCTGATCCATCCACCCCACGAACGCCTTCGCATCGGTCATGTGCGTCGTCTCGTTCAGCCCCTGCGCCAGCGGCATCACCTGCGCGATCGGCGTCGCCCCGCCATTCTCCGCCGTCGGAGCTTTCTTGACGCGATAGAACGGATTCACCACCAGCACCGCGTAGCCCGATTCCGCCAGCCTCTTGCCCATCTGCCGGAACGCCGACCGCAGTCCGAAAATATCCGGCCAGACCAGCACGCCCGCGGACGGTTCGCCGCCCGGATGCACGAAGTAGCAGTCCGCCGTGCCGTCGGGCGTCGTGATGTTCACATCTGCTTCGGTAACCGCGGCCGCGTTCGCCACGCTCGGCAGCATCATAGCCATGCCCGCGCCCAGTATCTTGCCAAACTGTTTCCGCGTCACCAGACCGCGAGCCTCGTACAGCTTCCGGTCTTCCTCAAAATGATCCTGATCGCACATATTCTCTCCTTATAGACCCGCACTGGATATTCTACCGGTTTCCCCCGCCGCAATTGTCGGACACGCGGATTTCGCGCCGCCGCTCACAGCCGATCGGACAGCAAATGCAGCCCGTCCCGCACCGCGCCCGCCGCCGGACCACTGAGCTTACCCACACACCCCACAAGCTCCGCCTTATCCACCGTCAGGATCTGCGACACGTTCACCACGCTGGCCTTCGGAAGACCACCCTCGCCGCGTTTTAGCAAAACATTACCCGGAGCGTTCGCCCTGCTCAGGTTCGACGTAATCAGGCACACCACGCTCGTCGCAATGGCGCTGCGATTAAAAATGTCGTTCTGAACGACCACGCAGGGATGCTTTTCCGCGGGAGCAGAACTGGTAGCCGGTCCAAAATCGAGCCAGTACACCTGGCCCTGCCGGACCTCATTCACCAACTTCACCAGCGATCCTTCACTGCGGGACGCACCTTGGCCTTAATGGACTTCAGCAGCTGTTTTTCGCTCGGCTCGGAGTCGCCTCCGTAAACTTCATTCAGGCGACAAAGCATCTGTTCTTCGCGATTCCGTTTAAGAAAATCGCCCATCGCCTGCGCAAAGAGCCGACTTCGGCTCATCCCCATCAGTTGTGCGGCCTTATCCGCTTCCTGCAACAAATCGCCATCAATGGAAATAGCCGTCTTCATTCCTACCAAATATTATACCCAATTTTATACCGTGGGGATGCTGATGGAATCGACCGCCGTCGCTAACGTCCGACTCCATCGTTGGCCAGCGACTACCGCCTTTTTTTCTTGGACGGATTGTCGAGGAGTTTCGGGGACCCTCCCTTCGCAAAGCCCAGGACGCCCGTTTCTAGGCGCTGTCGTCGCTTATACTCGACCGGGTTCAAATAGAGGTAAGTCAGTACGAGCGCTCGCAATGTATCTTGGGCGAACTGGTTCTTTCGCAAACCCTCATACAACAGCTGAATTTCCCGCTCCGGGGGCTCTTTAAAATATTCCAGCTTAACCGCCATGTCCACAATGTGATAGGCGACGTCGCCGCCCGCTGCCTTAAGGACGTCCGCGTAGATGTCGCTCAGTTCCTCCATTCCGATTGCGAGCGCTATCCTTCGGGTAATGCCGTAACCAAAACTCTCTGCCAGCCAAATTACGCCTTCGTCCGCTTTCTTGAGCAAGTCTTCTCTTCGGAGCTCGGGAAGATGGCTCATGGCATTTCGTTCCTTCATTATTTCCAGTCGATTCTGCCGGTCAGCCTCGATCATCGATATCAAAATGCTTCGGACGTCGTTAATATTTTCGGAGGGCACGCTCAACAATGCCTTCAAAGTTCGCAGTCCTGGGTTGTAGGTCTCGGTAATGATCTCCTGTTTCAGGTCCGCCTTCAGGGATCCGGGAGAGTTGCGTACGACCTGCCCCAAGATGTGTAGCATCTTTGTCGCCACGTTTATCCTGGCGAAATCCGATATCTCTTCCTCGCCCTCCGCACGCGCGTCATGGTGCCCCCCTCGTTTCTCGCGGGGAATTTGAACCTCGCTAGCGTCGGCACTTTCGTCGCGGTCAAGATTCTTCCGATACTCATCGACGTTTTTTTCGTTCTCTGCGCTCGGAAGCTTGAACGGGGGGCCCTGCCCCTTATACAGCGCATTGACAAATGCAACGTCGGACTCGAAATTGCATGGTGCATATTCGGACAAAATTGTCTTCGCGTTGGAATGAATTTCTTGGCGTCAAAGATGTGATTGAAAAGCTCCGCACCGTCGACTTCATGCCGCCGTTCAAGCCTGGTTTCGGAGGTCGCTTTCACCGTCCTGCAGATCACTGCGGGAGGCACGAACAGATCATTGAGTCGTAGCGTTGGCGCGCGGCTGTGGTTGAAGCCGGTTCCAAGGTCCTCCAGCCAGAGTTGGTGGTCTGGCTGAATCTGGAACGGGCCACCTTGCCGGGATCGGCGGAATGGAATGTCAGAGGCCGTTTGGCGCGATTGATACATCCCCGACTTCCATTCGTATTCGGTAACACTGCCGGACGCGGAAGCAAGGTCGAGCATCATTACGGCAAAGGCGCTTGCGCCCGCAGTGGCAGTTTGCAAGACGGCGGCTTCGAAATAGCCCACCTGGTCGCCATCGCGTAAGATCTTCAAGTACCTGTCCTGCTTGTGTTCGTGACCGGTAAGGACGAAGTCGGAGGATGCGTCGACGGCGTGACGGACCAAACGGGCGTTATCAGGGCTTAGCCAATTCGTCGGATGGTGAAGGACCGATATTGTGCATTCAGCATTGTCCGTGCCCGCCAAGCAGTCGACAATTGCGTCGGCGGGAAATACCGAGGTCCCCGGATCCTCATGCATTTTGGAGAGCCATGCAGTATTCAACAGCAGCAATCTGATGCGGCCGTCCTTAAATTCAACTACCTCTGAGGTGACAAGGCGAGGGAGCCCGTCAGGTAGCTCCCCGGAACGGTACCGTGCAATGAACCGAAAATACTCTTTCTGAACTGACGTACATTCTTGGACGACATCCCCGCTGGCCCGCGTCTCTAGGTCACGTGGATGTTGCATCAGAAGTTGCCTGACCGGGCTCGGCTTCGAGAAGTCGCAGTCGTGGTTTCCAGGTACGAACGCAACCCGAACCAGCGCGGCGTTCTCGGAGGTCAACTCCTCAATGAGCTTGTCGAAAAATACACCGGCCTGAGCGTACTCTTCGGGTTTACCAGAATACGCGATATCGCCGGACACCAAAAGAGGTATTCGGCGCACGATCTGTCGACGGAACGAGCGGCGATAGCGATGTCGCGGGGCCTGTTCGAAATCCAGTTCTCTTTATCACGAAGATGGATGTCGCTGAGATGTATTATGCAAATGGGCAAGCCATCATTAGACCGTAAACGGATGGGTTTGTGCAAGCTCAGGGCGCATGTGGGCAACCGCCACGCTCCGCGGCTCCCGCAGTCAATCGCTTTGGCCAGATGGGCGTTCTGGGAGACCGCTCACCACAAGGTCGGCCAGCGCGCTGCCCCGTCCGAGTGACGAGCCAACCGTACAATGAATCCAACTTCGAGCGCGGTCCGCATGCGGGCCGCGCTGACGGATTCCCACGGAAGTCGCATGAGCAAGTAGTCGGCAATAACGTGGAGACTCCCGCATTGCCCGTCAGGCGAAGGGTATTAGCCCTAAATGGACATCAATACCGGATCACCAATCGAGAAACGACACAAATCCCACCCCCAAAAATCCCGTTATCGCCAATCTTCACACTTTCTTCCGCATATTTTCAGCCACTTACAGCCAAACCCCCAAAATCCCCCCTCACCCGTATGCTCCCCTCAAACCAGAGAGCGTCGTATCGCCCTCACCCCGGAGCCCGGCAACCGCGCACTCCGGCATCAAATTTTTGCAAACGCAAGAGCAAAAGCAGCACCAGAAAGGAAAACCACCTCATGTCAACCCCCGCGCAAATCGCAGCCAACATCGCCAACGCCCAGGCTTCGACCGGGCCTCGATCCACCACCGGTAAAGCCACCTGCTCCAAAAACGCCACCACCCACGGCCTCTTCACCACCAGCGATTTCATCCGCCCCGGCGAAGAACCCCTCTACGAACAAAACAGAGCCGATCTCCTCGATCAGCTCTCCCCCGTCTGCATCCTCGAATGCAATCTCGCCGACGAAATCCATCGCGCCCTGTGGCGTCTGCGCCGCTGCGGCCAGGTCGAAGCCGCCCTCGTCCCCGCCTGCGCAACTGACCCCATGCAGGACGCAACCGCCGCCCGAACCCAGAACTCTGTCGATCGCGCCCGCGCCCAGGCCCACCGCCTTCTCCACAAATGCATCGCCGAGCTCCGCAAGCTCCAGACCGAGCGCCACTTCCGCAACGAATTCTTCGCAGACGGCACAGAACTCTCTCCATTCGGCATCTGCGACGTCAGCCAGGTCCGAAAAAACATGGAT